>MDTB01026900.1_pt1 | contig 12539 bp, 9 predicted proteins | sample 811161 | NCBI WGS metagenome assembly MDTB01 (sample SAMN05326650, study PRJNA326480) | marine metagenome | isolation source: seawater | place: Mediterranean Sea | collected 2009 | reverse complement strand
TCTTCATACGTTGTGGGCTTTTTCTCATGAACTATCAGCGCGACTGTGTATTCTTTCGCGATCTCCCGCGCTACCCATCTATGTCTATCTTGATCTCCAGTCAATACGACCACGCGCATAGTTTTGTCTCTGATTTAAGTCTATCGTAATGTATCTATACTAAAGCCATACTCGCTTTCCGCCAGCTTGGGCACTTTCTCGTAGTGCTGACAACACCTCTAATGCAACAATACTGTCCTCCCCTGTAGATAGTGGTTGTCCTCTACCTGAAAGACACTCAATGACATTGTTGGCGAGGAAATTGAATTGATTCCGTGGTTTACCACCTCTTATCTCAGCGGGACGAGTACTCAACTCCTGAAACCCTTTATGCTCTCGGGAATCTTCGACATGATAGATTTCGAGTTCTCGACCAATTGCCGTAAACAAAACCTTGCCCGTTCTCCCATAAATAAAGACGTCAAAATTATCATAAGACTTCATATCGAGTGTTTGAATTGCAACCTTCAGTCCGTTCTGAAACCCAACCCACCCGTCTACACAACAATCATCAGCCGGGCTGAAATGCCGAAACTCTTGATCCAAGCCAATTACCCATTGAATCTCGCCCGCTATGCCATTAAAAAACATGCGCAATGTGTCGATCAAATGGGTTCCTGTAGTCAATAAACCGTAGACGTAAAAGCAATTTACCTGAATTATCTCCCCAATAAGCCCCTGTTCCAATTCATTTATAAATGGATACAGTAATTCGTCATAGCGTCTTCGGTGGTTAATAAAAAGATAGACATCCTTTGCTCTCAACTCAGAAACAATTTCTTTTGCATCCTGAATATCCTCAGCAATCGGTTTTTCGCAAACGATTGCCTTAACATCATATTTGGCGCACAACTTCATCATATCGAAATGGGTATCACGCCAGGTAGCGATCGAGACTATTTCTGGTCTAAGCTGACTTAGCATTTCTTCAGCATTCTCAAATACCTCAATATTTGGAGACATGGTACGGGCCTCCTGTAAATTCATCTTCTCTTTGTCACAAACTGCGACCAATTCAACTCTGGGGTGGCTATTCCACATACCAAAATGTGTCGCTGGTTTAAGTCGCATTACATCTTTTTCAAGGCCCATACCAATACGTCCGGCGCCTATGAGCGCGGCGCGGTAGTTTGCCTGTTCTTCGGTCACATCAATCCCCTTTCTGTAAGTTCTAGTTGTCTTGAATATGCTTATAAACTAGCTCTGCCAACGTAAAGTCCCATGGATCATTAATATCTAATGCCTCCCGTGAATTAACCACGAGAGCGGCAAGCCTATCACCCCGAAGTCGCCCCGTGTCCATCAATAAGCTGCGTCGCGTCCCATAGATAACACCGCACTCCTCAAAACGTGATGGACGATCCTGACGACGACTTGCCAATTGCGGGGCGTCATAAACGAAGACATTATCAATTATTTGTCCACTTCTCCTTCCGTTCTCTACCACTCCGATTACTGAATCTGCGTCAGTCTTCGTAAATATCGATACACACCTTTCAATCGTTGCTCTAGTTCTAAAAGGTGAGGTAGGCTCTAGGGTCAAAATAACTTCTTGATCAACTCCCCCAGCGTCGATTGCATGCTGAATCACTGGGTCCGTTAATGCCGTTGCGGTTGCCAACTCCATTGGGCGATGGATCACCTCGGCACCATACTCCTTGGCGATCTCTGCTATTGCCCTATGTTCCGTCGAAACCAGAACTCTCTCAACACATGGGGTAGTAGTTGCTAACCTTATGGTATGCGCTAAAAGTGGAATCCCGCCAAGACTCCGAATGTTCTTGTTCATCACTCCTTTAGAACCAAAGCGAGCCGGAACAATCGCAACCGTACTAATCATATTGTTGAATATTAAGATAGATAAACATCTGAATAGAGCAGATTTTAGCGACAGCTCCTAGCGATTGGTTACCGCTCTTCTTAAGTACCTCGTGAAACCCGAAAGTATTTCAACGCCTGACTATATTTTTCCCCTCTCATGGAATGGGCAGCGAGCTACTCAACTGACCTTCATCCGATAATGAAGCTGATCTACCGACAATTTTTAGCCGACGAAAATCTGAATCACGATTGAGATATACCAATGCAATTCGTAGATTGCCCGTAAACTCACGCAATAACATGAGTCATCGCTTCATCAAAAGTAGTATTTTCGTTCCAATGGGTGTCCGAATAAGCCGCCCCGCCGAGTTCCGAATGATTTCCTGTGGATTCATCGGCGAGAAATGTTCGTAAGGATTCTTTGTCGAGAGCGTCTACGAATATACCTTTGTCTATCTCGGAGAGATATACCTTGTATCCGTGCCGATGTATCAAAGCACTTGCTACCCCCATTTCAAGTGCGTCCCACACTGCACTAGAACAACAGGTAACATGATGGGTAACATGCCTTAACACTACAGGCAGTGGAAGAGCCGAAACTAATTCAAAGTCGTAGTTGAAACAGCTCTTGGCTTTTAAATAGGAATTAACGTACTCCTTGGAAACAGAAATCCCGGGATGGCTTCTGAGCAACCACAGCCAACTTTTTGGCGAATCTGCCCAGATGCTTAACAAGTGATCGGGTAACTGAATTTCTCCCTTAACATCTTGCCTAGTATTGATGACGTTAAGTGTAATCAAGATTACTTTTTTATATGACCCCGTCGATACTAATGCATTCATCCTTTCGTCTTCTGCGACCATCCTTGTTTTCCAAAACTTCTTTTGCCAGTTGCCACCGACGATTGGTTTAAATGGTGGGAAATTGGTACTCTCGAGAACATTATGCTTTACGCTAGGGCTAGAAACCCAAAACCAGTCCGGAAGTAACTCGTAACCATCACTCGGCGTTACCGTCCAATACATATAGGATGTATGATCATTGTGTGGTTGGCCATGCTGCAGATCAACAGTCGAGATACCAAGCCGTTTCGCCGCCACGACGATCCCCATTGCCACAGGGTAATGAAACCAAACTAGAAATATTGCTCTGGGTGAAGTTTTCAGGAAAAACTCATGAAACACACCCGCTATTTCGATTACTTCTTTTACTTTTCCGTAAATCCACCTCCAATCTAATTTTTTTCCCGTGAGATTATTGAATACATCGTCAATCGATCGAGTTGTCGCATTTTCTACGGCGCGATCACGCGACAACCACCGAGCCCTCGCCAAGGCATACTCAATCTCGGATTCCAAAGAAATTCCAGGAAGCAGATAGTCTTCATCACCTAACTTCTTTAACAGAATTTTCTCCACATTCCATTGACGATCTCTCGCCTGTTCTATAACGGGATCAATATATCTATCTACAAATCCTATACCCTCATAGTACGTATAGTCGTTTGCCCGGGAGAAGAAAAACACATTGCCCTTCTCAAGACTTCTCAGCCCGGGGAACCTTCGCAATCCATACCTCCAACTGCGAATCCGCACACTGGTTGTCACCCTCCTCAACCGACCAATAGGACTTAAAAATCTCGTCCCGATCTTCAGGTAAGCACGCATCCCCCAGGAGTGCCGGTTATCCGTGTTACTCGACATTTCTTCATTCGTTGATGTTTGCTCCATAGCGATGGCCAACCGAACGACAGGCCATATTCGGATATCTTCAACACGAAGATCATTCACCGAGCAAGTCGCCTCCATCGTCCGAATTACCTTGCTCACATTCAACCATGAAGGTTCCGCCTCAAGAATCCCTTTCACTTTTTTCAAGTCGGTCATCTCCGTGTGGACCCTCCGAATTGAATCTGGTCTACTCACAAATTCAAAAGATTGGCAAACCCCAAAAATGGACCCAAGAGCGCGGGCAATGAACCCAAGTCTAGTAATCCAACTTAAAGCACAACATTCAACTTCGGATCACTCAGTGATGTATACACAAGAGCTTACATCTCCTCATCATAATAATTTATCCACTTGTCGAAGATCTTGTTAGAGCGAATCATCTGGGAGATGCCTTCCTGTAGCGAGATTCTTGGCTTCCACCCTAGAAGTGCTTCTGCTTTTGAGCCATCACAATAGCGTTCGAAAATTTCTCTAGAGAGACTTCTGTCTGTTCCTTGAAAAGTTCCCAAAATCTCCGGCTTCAAGGATTCACCTTTCCCAGCTGCATCAATCACTGCGTGAGCTAACTCCACTAGAGTCGTCCGATTCTCCGACGTGCCAATGTTGAAGATCTCTCCAGCCGCAACGTCAGCGAAGGCTGCTCTTGTGGTTGCTTCCGCCGTATCTGAAACGTAGGTATAGGATCGCTTCTGGTCGCCAAGCCCATAAACCACTGGTGGTTTTCCACTACTAACGTTTTTAATAAACCTCGGAAGCACAAACTGATCTGTTTGACATGGCCCGTAACAGTTGAAGTACCTAAGAATTGAATATTCTAGGCCGTGCTGCTGTAGATACGCTTTGCACAACTCTTCACCCATCAACTTAGTAACCGCATAAACAGTCTTACCTTGAGTAATTGAGTCTTCAGAAATTGGATTCGATAATGGCTCGCCATATACCTCAGAAGAAGATGCGAAAACTACTCTCTTTATATTTGACTTTACTGCTGCGTCAAGCACGTTTTTTGTACCGACAACGTTCACTTCAAAGCAACGGAGCTTTTGCGCTTCAGAGCGATTTACGCCGAGCAACGCAGCGAGGTGAATCACAATTTCGGCGCCATCAAGCGCTGTGCCCAAACTAGACTCTTCCATAATTGAGCCCCTGAACAGTTTGGTGCCCTTTGCGAACTCTTTTTCCCGCGCAGAAATCACCTCACCGAGATCGAACACCCTAACTTTGTGGCCCAGTTCAAGCAGCTGCCTAGATAGCTCTATTCCAATCAATCCAGCCCCGCCGGTGATCGCAATCACTCGAGGATCCCTTTCAATCATCCCTATACTCTATGTTCATTTCATCGATTAACATAGTAAGCCCCTCAATCAATGTTATCTTCGGTTTGAAGCCAAGAATCGCTTTTGAAGATTGCATATCTGCAATGCTAGAGTGGGCGTCATTTTTTCTAGCAGGGAAAAATTTGATTCCCTCACTCCCAGATAGATTGGAAATCATTTGCGCCAACTTTAATATCGACGTGGCAATTCCCGTGCCTACATTAAACACACCATTTACTTTACTTTGCCCAGCGACTAAGTATGCATCCACCACATCGTCTACATGAATGAAGTCTCGCGTTTGCTCGCCAGTTCCATAGACGGGCAACCACTTCCCGGACGCAGCACAAGACAAAAATTTAGACACAACAGCAGCATAGTCTGATTCACTCCGCTGGTTTTTACCGTAAATATTAAAACACCTAAGGACACACGCGTTTAAGCCTCCGAGGGCACTATAAATCTTAATCAGCTCTTCCCCGACCGACTTTGAAAGCGCATAGGGTGTCTCGCCGTTTCTTCCCATCTCAACGCTCAACGGGCCTTTCATAATAAGCGGGTAAAGGGCACACGAAGAAGCAAACACAAGTCTTCGGTCTATTATCCGTTGAGTCTCCATTATGACGTTAGCGGTACCACAAGCATTAGCGGACAAACAACCCGCGGGATCCAACAAGGACTTTTGCAACTCGACTTCCGCGGCAAGGTGATACACGACATCACAATCTTCCATAGATTCTCGGAGATCATGTTTGGAGCAGATGCTTCCTTCAAAAAACGAGGCTTCGCTCGATACTTGCTCCTTGAAGCCACTAGAAAGGTCATCAAGCACAGCAACCGTATGCCCCTCCTCAAGAAGTCTATTTACCAGGTGGTGGCCCACAAAACCGGCTCCACCCGTGACAAGCGCTTTATACGGCATTCAATAGGTTATTGCTTTTTCTAGAAGACCACTATCGAGGGACGCGTCCCTTAGAACAGTCACAATTCTCTCCGAACTATGGCCGTCCCCATAGGGATTGACACAACTCTTTAATTTACTACGAAATTCCCGGGAATCCAGGGCCTTAAAAATTCCTCGCGCTATTTCATCTCTATCGTAACCCACATTTATTACATTTAGCGCTTGCATTCGACCTCGCTGGCGATTACCGATGTTGATTGCGGGCAGTCTGAAGGAAGGCGCCTCCAATATTCCACAACTGCTGTTTCCTACGATGGCAGAAGCAAATTGCAATAGGCTTAAAAAATACTGCCTTTCCAGATTCTGGATGATTTTGACATAGGGTAAATCTCGGTACTGCTCGATTAATGAAATGATCTGCCTATTTCCCGTATCTATGTTCGGATATATGAGAACAGTCTGGATCGAGACTCGTTTTATTGCTTCAAACGTTTCCGTCATCTGGGCCTCTGAGTCCTCATTCTCAGCCAATACTGGGTGCTGAAGTAACACTAGGAATTGCCTATCCAAGTTAAACCCCAGAATCTGCCCCAGGCGTGCTCTACCATGTCTCTCTTCTTGGACGATATCGTCTAACTGGGGTGCACCGACATTATGAATTCGCCAGACTTCTTCTCCAAGCCGCTCAACTCGGTCAGCAGAGTCTTTACAGGACGGAAAATGTATATGGGATAACTTAGTTATGGCGTGACGCGCCGATCCATCTATGTGGCCGGATACATCACCCGACTGGATATGCGCTACCGGCAAATTCATATAGGACGCCGTAATACACGCCGCAAACATCTCTCCACGATCGCCAGTAACCAACACAATGTCAGGTTGAATCATGCTGAAGACCTGTGCCAGGTTTAGGATTTCGGTGCCTAGAGATTTTGCGTAGCTCGACACAGTATCTCCAGCCAGGAACATCTCCACTCTAGCTGTTATAGGGACTTCGTCTTGGATAATGTCATTGATGGTATTTCCATACTCTGGTAACAGATGGCTACCAGTCACCACCAGTTGCAAGTCAAGATCCTCGGATTCATGAATTAACCGAATGACTCTTCGTTTGTATCCATAAGTCGCCCGAGACGATGCGATAACACAAATCTTTCTCTTCATTCGAGCAAATCTTTCCACCGAATCTGTTGGCCCACATCTAACCGATGCACGGTTTTCTTTCCAATTATTTTATGAAAATCTTTCGCGGGAACACACCCACTTTTGGGTGCAGGTCTCTTTACCCAAACCATATCCTCGGTTATTACCTCTCCTGCCTCGATTATTTTTTCAGTCACCACACTTTCGCGAGCCCATTTCAGTATTTCGCGTTCCTCTTCGTGTACACGTTTAACAGAGCCTTTTGCATCGAAGACAGCTTTGCACCCCTTTACTAATTCGCCAAGCTCAACCGGCTCAATCGACGAAGCGTGATCTGGCCCCTGTTGCGATCGATCAAAAGTAAAATGTTTTTCTATAAGAACAGCGCCCAACGCTACTGCCCCCAACGATGTGTAGATCCCTTCGGAATGATCGGATAACCCAATCGGAACCTGAAACATCTTCTCGTATTGAGGAATCAGGTCCAGATTAACCAAATGGTGAGGACAAGGATAGGCTGACGTACAATGTGTCAGCATAAATGGCGTTTTTGTCCCTTTGAGCATCCTCACGGTCTCTTCAACTTCGATCATCTCGGCCATACCTGTCGATACAATCATCGGCTTTTTCTTACTTGCGATATGCTCTAAAAGTGGGAAATTGGTCATTTCACCCGAGCCGGTCTTAAACACCTCTACGCCGAGTTCATCAAGTAAATCCGCGCCATCGCGACTAAATGGCGTACAGAGGTATTGAATTCCTGCTCTCTCGCACACGGACTTTAGGTGCCGATGTTCGTCAAGAGAGAAGTTAGTCTTCTCTAGGGTCTCCCATAAAGAATCGGTGAAATTTCCCGACAGCGGGGTATCCGGCAACATTTCATTTTCAAGAACATGAATTTGAAACTTGATGCAGTCGACATTTAAGGACTTCGCGGTCAATATCATCTGCTCCGCGATATCTATGTCACCCTCGTGATTGATGCAGGCCTCCGCTATTACAAACGGTGCGACATTTTTTCCAATTATGCGATTGCCAAATTTAATTGTGGATTCAATACTCATTCTAGAATCGTTTCGACGCACCCCTTCTTCGTAGGACTACCTACAGGGGGTTGTCCAAAAATTGTTGCGACCACAGCTCCATCATTATCGCTTGCCAAATAAAGACGCTGTTCTCCGGTTCCGACTCACGCTTATAGCTATCGTACTGTTTTTGTACAGCTCCAGCATTAAAATAAGGTCGCTCACGAAAAGAATTTGAATGAAAAATGTCGCTCACCCACTCTGTGAGCTCATCTTTCAACCATTGTCTTTGCGGATCAACAATAGCGCGCTTTGGCTCACTTAAGAGCTCCGAGTTCCGGTGACCCTCGAACGACCTTCTCATATACCAACGCTGTACACCATCTCTGATTTTCTCCTCACCGCGAACTCGAATCCCATGTTCAACGATTCTATGATCAAGAAAAGGGACGCGGAGCTCTACACTGTGCGCCATTGAAGCACGATCACACGAGCGGAGAATTCGAGGAAGCTTAGAGAACGCAATGTCTCGGTACTGCATATTACGAAGAAATGATTCAAACGGCGCCTGAAACTCCATGGATTCACTGCCGTTTTTTTCTAGGAATTCTTCTTTGAATACGCCAGATCTTCCAATTTTCGATCCATCAGCCGAAAACCCTGATCTCCAATATGAAGAGATACCCCCGAACAAAATTTTTTGAGCTACGCCTAATGAAAACGAATTTATCGCGGCAAATCTCCGAACCTCCTTTTCGGCGGATTTGTTCGACCCTTTTTTCAGTAAGTCGAGAATATGACAAGCAAACATGTGCTGATATCCCGCTCCAACTTCGTCGCCCCCTTGCCCTTCTAGTACGACAACACTTCCTTGGCTTCTTGCAAGTTTGCAAAGTTCGTGTTTTCCAATGGTTGGTAAGCCTGGGTAAGGTTGCTCCTGATAAAACAAACATTCTGTGGCAAGTTGCGGGATACTCGCGGCACTGACATAACAATAATCAACATCCCAGCCCAACCGTTTCGTAGTCAATTCGACCTGGCGATTCTCATCAAACTCTGGGCTTCCAAAGAAGAAATTGTATGCCTTCTTGACGTTCTGATGCTGGCTTGCGTTGCTGACAAGTAGTGCTAAAGCGGTCGAATCAAAGCCTCCACTAAGGTTCAGGGCGACAGGTGCTTCACTATCTAAATGGGTATGCACCGAACCCTCAATGAGCGTACGAAACTTGGCACTAGCTTGGCCAGTTGAGCAATTCTCAAGTTCATCCTCTAGTTCACTATCCACTAGATCATGTTCTAACGACCAGTATTTTCGCTCCACGATCGTGCCGTTATGCGAAGACAACGTATGCCCAGGCTTGAGTTGCCTCACATCCCGAAAAAACGTTCTTTCACTGTGATCATAAACGCCCCACTTCAAATAATCAGCGATTACCTGATTGTCAGGGCTAGGAGAAACTCCTGCGGCGAGAAGACCCTTAATTTCTGATGCAAACCAAAATTCTCTTCCAATAAGAGAGAAAAAAAACGGTTTGATACCAAGTCGGTCCCGTGCGCAGAAAATCGTTTTTTCAGCTGAGTCCCAAATCGCAAATGCAAACATACCGTCAATATGTTCGACACATGAATCGCCCCATTTTGAGTAAGCTGCAAGAACAACCTCCGTATCAGTACCACTGATATACTTATAGTCCCGGATCGTGCTTTTAAGTTCCTTAAAGTTATAGATCTCCCCATTAAAAACGATCAGGTTCCCTGACGAGCTGTCGACTAGCGGCATGTCCCCGGCATCACTTAAGTCATGAATTCTTAACCTACAGGCGCCTAAACTAACCGCTGAGTCCGACTTAAAGGCTTGTCCGTCGGGCCCGCGATGAGCCTGAACAGAAATCATTCTCCTAACCGTCTGCAACTGGGTTGGTGAGCTAGCCTCCCCATCTAAGCAGACAACACCTGCAATCCCACACATTGGCTTAGACCTTCATCCATTTCCCGAGTTCATTGACATTAATCCTTTTTATAGCTAACGGATTCTGTTCTACAGTTGTCAACGCATTTCGGCCTCGAATCATTGAAAAGCCAAAACGATAACCAGCATCGGCCGCACCGATGCACACATCAGTTGAGACTGCACTCAAACTTCCGTATGGGAAACTAATTGCATCTACCTTTTTTCTAATCACTTCCTCTAACATAACTTTTGACATTTGCAGCTCGCTTCGGAGCTCCTCGTTTGTCAGTGATGAAAGTGGTTTATGGCTATGTCCATGACTGCCAATTTCATGCAATTTCGCGAGCGCACTAATTTGCCCTTGATTCATGTACGTTTCAGAAAAGAATTTGTTATCTCCGCCAAATTCAGAAAACAGGTCGCCTATGATACTATCGTGGACCTTAGGCGGCAGGGCAAAATTAAGTAAGAATTTCAACCTAGCCGCGTCCGTATCATCATAAGGATATTGAGTCGCTAATGCCTGCTCGTCGAGTGGGATCCTCGCCACATCTGGAAATCTCCTAAACAGCCAGTCCGATAATTCCGGGTCAGGCGTCTTGCTTCGGATATACTGCAATTGGTGTGTTGTAGCGGGTTCTCCAACTAAAATGCATGTTGGGATAAAAAAGATGCCCTCTATCCCATGGGCATCAAGAAGCGGTCCGACCGTTTCGTAATGACACAATAAGCCATCATCAAAGGTAAGCAGAAAATAGTTCTCTTCTTCACTGAGGAAACACGGCTTGGACAAGTCGTTGAGCGAAATTGGCAGCCAGCCATTGGAGAACAACGCTTTAATGTTGGTGTTGAACTGCGTTGGGTCAACCGGATAGATACCACCGTCATAGACCTCCGAAGTGACAAAGTGGTGATTTACCACCAATAGACTCACAGTCTGCGGAACCTCTCAAGTCTTTGGTGCCATAACGAGATTAGAAGTAGGAGACATCTTGAGAACGGAAATAATTGCAATTTTTCTCTCGCCATTGATCAGACAATTCGTACAGTGGATGTCCTGCCTAAAACGCTTAAAATCAAATCAGGATTGTGGGTTTTCCACTCGGTGCTTGGTCAGTTAAGCTTTGAGAAGAACTCACTAAACTACAGACCCAAGAAATCGAGTTGCTAAGACGGAAGATACCACGAAATATCGAACAAGGTTACTCATAATGCGTCTCGCAAGTTGAACCACTAGGGCGAGTATGTCGGTGTATCAGTTGACCACCAACGTCTCCATTTGTCACAACCAAGTTAGGCTGAATCGGACAATAAAATTACCTCAACAAGCGTATTCCTAGAGAGCTGCCCTCGGACACGGAAGCGCACACGTACTGAGCTGTGGATGCATCGAAGTGACGCAGCAAAAGTTAAGAACGTCATCCGCTGCTTATTGCAGCTTTTCAGTCATAGACAAGGGTGTTGCTTTTCACAACATAAGCCGATAGTAGACCATGGACAACTACCCAAAGTCAGATCGACAAAAGTCTAGAGAAGAATGTAGGACAATTAAGGTTGCCTTTGATTATCAGATTTTTGTTCAGCCCTATGGCGGAATCTCTCGCTATTTTGTGCGACTGACTCAAGAACTTCTTTCGTTGGGTGAAGACGCCAAAATCGTCGCTCCGATCCATCGAAACCGTTACTTGAGTCAATTACCGACCGATCGAGTTTTCGGCATTAGACATCGCCGTCGTCCACCCAAGTCAAAGAAGCTGATTGGCGCAGTTAATCGTCAGATTAGTTCATTGTGGATGAGAAACCATTGCCCAGATCTTATGCACGAGACCTATTACGCGGCAAAACCATTAGATGGACCATTCAAAGGTCGCCTCTTGACAGTCTACGACATGATTCACGAAAAGTTCCCGAAAGAATTTCCGGCTAACGACTTGATGAGAGAGATAAAGCAAATTGCCATTGCCCGTGCTGATCACATACTCTGTATTTCACAAAATACAAAAAACGATTTGTGTGAATTACTTGATGTTCCTGATGAGCGCGTTTCCGTTGCTCATTTAGGCTTCGAGAGAATGCATGGAGCCACCCCCGATACCCTCTATAGCCGGATGAAAAAACCATATCTGCTATATGTCGGGCGCCGAAATGGGTACAAGAACTTTGCTGCAACCCTCAAGGCTGTTGCTTCACGGCCCGCACTTCAGGATTCATTCGATATCGTTGCTTTTGGTGGTGGACCATTTGATCCTCACGAAAAGAGTATGATCGGTTCACTTGGTTTCGATCCAAATTCAGTCCGACAGATTGAGGGTGATGATCAAGTACTTGGAGCTTTTTATTCAGACGCTACTGTTCTTGTCTACCCATCCCTTTATGAAGGGTTTGGACTTCCCACCCTTGAAGCAATGGCACATAATTGCCCGGTTGTTACCAGCAACACGAGTTCTATGCCTGAGGTCGTAGGACCTGCTGGTGAGTATTTTGATCCGACTGATATAGATGCCCAGGCTGAAGCCATCAACAGGGCTGTATTCGATTCCGAAAGGCGAGAGGAACTAATCTCCGAAGGAAAACGAAGGCTCGATCAATTCTCATGGCTTCAGTGC
>MDTB01199466.1_pt1 | contig 12540 bp, 10 predicted proteins | sample 811161 | NCBI WGS metagenome assembly MDTB01 (sample SAMN05326650, study PRJNA326480) | marine metagenome | isolation source: seawater | place: Mediterranean Sea | collected 2009 | reverse complement strand
TTATGTCATGCAAGCTATTCAAGATGCCGCTGTGAGAGAGGGCCTGGATGCTCAAACCGCTCGATTGTTATCTCTTGAAACCGCCTTAGGGGCTGCTCGCCTGGCATTAGAATCGACGGAGGATCCCGGCAGCTTGCAGAAGCAAGTGACATCACCCGGAGGCACAACCGAGGCCGCGATTAATGTGCTTAACGATTCTGGAGTGAGAGACACCCTACAACAAGCTGTCTCGGCAGCTCGCGCAAGGGGTAGCGAGCTTGCGAAATTGCTCGATCAGGAGTGACCGTGGGATCGTACCTTTCTGATGCTGCGTTGTTTCTGGTGGATACGATCCTCGGGATCTATATCCTTCTGGTGCTAATTCGTTTTTTGCTCCAGCTAGTTCGCGCCGATTTTTACAACCCCATTTCTCAATTCATCGTGCGCGCGACGAATCCGCCTTTGGTGCGACTACATCGCTTTATCCCCGGTCTATGGGGAGTTGATCTAGCGGCGCTACTACTACTGATCGCAATGGAGGCGATTCGAATCTCTTTCACTGCTATGCTGCTGGGATATATCCCAAGACTGGCGGGGATTATTTTTCTCAGTCTCGGTGAACTCGCCAGGCTTGCTGTGTACACCATCATTTTCAGTATCTTTATCCGAGCGCTGTTAAGCTGGTTTAGTGGTGAGCTCCATCACCCACTGAAAAAACTATTGCACTCCTTTACGGAGCCGATGCTTCGCCCCGTGCGCCGAATTGTGCCGGCCGGTAGCGGAATAGACATCTCGCCCATCGTCGTGTTTATTGCTTTAACTTTAGTTCTCAAACTTTTTGTCAACCCGCTGATAGATCTTGGCAAATCTATGATTCCACTCTAAATTTGTGACTCACCCGATAACCGAACTCACGGTAATTTTCCCAGTCTATAACGAAAAAGCGACTATCCTGGACCTACTACAACGGGTACCCACCGTAGACATGGGCAGGCTTGATAAAGACATTATCGTCGTCGACAATGCCAGCACAGATGCCACAACGAATCTTTTGGAAAACGCCAGAAATTTTTGGTCATTAAATAACCTTTCGATGTGGGCAAAGGAAGCGCTATCCGTGCTGGACTAGAGCGTGCGGCTGGGGAGGTTGCCCTAATTCAAGATGTGGATCTTGAGTACGATCCGCAAGACTATCCCACTGTGATTGCCCCTATCCGGTCGGGAGACTGCGATGTTGTTTATGGAAATCGCCGTCTCATACGGCAAGGTAACGAATATGCGCGAGGGGCCTTCTAGGCAGAAGGGGTTGTGCTTACCTGCATGACCAAATTGGCTTTTTCCCGGCGCCAACATCACTGATGAGCCAGCCTGCTATAAAGTGTTTCGCCGATCACTTTTGAACCGGATGAGGCTCGAGTGTGCGGGCTTCGATTTCTGCCCTGAAATAACGTCGGAAGTTTTGCACCTAAGCTCAAGAACCTTTGAGGCCCCTGCTCGCCGCGCTAAATCACAGAGGGGGAAAGTCAAGCAGCCGAATGGATTGATTTATACCTTGATATTGATCGAATATAGATTTGCGCCTCTTTCACGCTTTTCCATTGCGGATTAGGCTGGATTTTTCACGTTTATCCCAAGCGCCAAGCTCATCTTTAATTTGATAACCTTGATTAATTCACTTCGAATCTGACCTAGGGCTAGTACCGACCCATCTTCGAAGTCTTAGCCGCTCGCTGACGGTTTGATACCCAATAGCTGATAGCATCATCAGCATGATCTCAAGCGGAGCCCTATAGCGACTTATCCCGACAAATAGGTACATGGCTGAAAAAAGCCCTAGCGTCAGCAAAAAGAGAACTCCAATTCCCCTGAGATCCCTCCTGACGAAACTCCGTAGCAACCCCACAGTTCCGAATATACGGGTAGCAAGCACAAAACCCGAAAAAAGTATCAGCAAGATCGCGTACTTACCGTGCTCTTCTATCGCGAATTTAAGATAATGCTTATATGAGGAAAATCCATCAAATCGCTTAGTCAAAAGTACGTGGAGATCAGAAGACTCAATCCCAACATAGTCAGCAATTCTTCCAGTTGCAGGCCCAAAATAGAGCGTCGTCCACGCAGAAAATAATCCCTGGCCAATCTGTAATGGCGGGAGATCCACAATCGCACTCAAATAGGCCTTCGTCATCAGGCTTTTGCAGTCCGGGTCTTTCAGTCGATTCGGACATGTAGGGTCGGCCCCTTTGCTTAGGAGATAATCTCGACCTGCTATTCGCACGGCTTTAGAACGATCACTAGGGTTCACACCGGTGAATTTAAGCAGAAACCTGTACTGATCCCGCATCATGACCGCTTCACTCTGACTTAATCCAAAGTCGCCCAGTACAGCGTGATTACGAGCTGCCCAAGGAACCACTAAAGCCGCAAATACACTTAGATACAAAATCGTACCAACCAGATACCTCTTTAGATCGACACCACTCAACTTTCTGTGAACGGCTAGAGCAACCAACACGAAGATCGGAAAAACCACAACAAAAAACTGTCCCGCCGGACGGGAGAGCGTTAACCCCCCCGCAGCAAGTCCGGACAAAAGAAACATCGGCATAACTTTGTCCCTTTCTTGAACGATCATACGGACTCCAGCAAAAATCATGACTGCCAGGAAAAAGCTGAAGATGAGGTCACTTTGAGCATGGTGTGCTAGGCCGACCAAATTTGGATTAAACATGACCAGAAGTTGCGCCAGAATTTTGGTCTCCCGCTTCCCTGGTGTCATCTCCCCAGCCAGCCACCCCATAATCGCCAACAGCGCACACTGTAGGCTAACTATCCAAAATGGCGCAGCCTCAAAACCTGCCCATTTTATCGGGAGCGAAAACAGTAAGGCAGGGAGTGGTCCCGCCCTGGATAGTGGCTCGTCATTGGCTGTTGCTATTGAAAACTCTCCCTTTTCAGCAAGATTAATTGCGGTACCCCAGTAGCGCTGCCCGTCGGATGCGTTCCAATAGGTCGCACTGTATATCTGTCCATCTTCGTTTTTCTCAACGGACCACGAAAACAAAAGACCGTTCATTAACGCAAACGCCGCCAATACACTCACCATGAACGAGCGCCTACGAGCTGTCCCGATTGCACTGTTTTCAGAGTTCGAGCTATTCATAATAATGCTGACCGAAGCGCTCGAAATAGTCCTGACAAAAAATCTCCAAACCTACCTCGAGCTCTGGTTCAACTGCAGCGAGTTTTTAGCCTAGTCCGCCACCTAACGCAAGAATCCGCTGACTAGGTGCTACGAGAAATTTCAGGCAGTCGATATCCAGGTGACGAAAATAAGCAGCGCGATAGTTGCAGTAATTTCGGCGTTCATTGACCTGACCCGCCCACTCGCGAATACTTTCTGCTCGCTCACGCCGAATATCGCGATCCGAAGTTATCTGCTGATCGTTATTCAGCATGGATCATGACTTTCTGGCAGATCGGCCTTCAATTTATGCGGTTTAGCTCTCTGAACCATGTCTTTGATAGAAATCCTGGTACGCCACCCTAAGTCCTGAGATCAGTGGGGTACTCGCACTCCACCCTAGATCAGACATCCTTTTCGTATCCAAACGCTTTCTAGGAGTCCCATCGGGCTTGGAAGAGTCAAATTCGAGATCTCCATCGTAGCCAATGATCGTACATATACGCTCAGCGATCTCTTTTATTGAGACTTCTTCGCCACTGCCTACATTAAGAATAGGAATCGTTAACTCCTTATTCACATAGTCATCCACAAAAGCAATGTTATCCAGTACAAAAAGACACGCGTCAGCCAAGTCCTCACTAAAAAGAAATTCCCGCTGAGGGGTTCCTGTCCCCCAGATCACCACGCTCTTATCACCATTTACCTTGGCTGTGTGTATTCTTCGAATCAGACCTGGAATCACATGAGAGCCTTCGGGACTGTAGTTATCGCCTGGGCCATACAGATTCGTAGGCATAAGACTTACATACCGAGTGCCGAACTGCCGGTTATACGAATTGCATAGCTCAATACCCGCGATCTTCGCCAGTGCATATGCTCGATTAGTAGACTCAAGTGAGCCCGTCAGAAGACACTCTTCCGAAATAGGCTGCTTGCAATCTCTCGGATAAATACAACTCGACCCGAGAAAAATAAGTTTCGACACATCATGGGACGCGGCAGCAGAGATCACGTTCAACTGGATCTGTAAATTCGTTTCAAGAAATTCGACGGGATTTAGCTTGTTTGCTAGGATTCCGCCCACCTTCGCGGCGGCAAGTACGACGACGGTCGGTCTCTCCGCATTGAAAAAGTCAACAACCGCATTACGATCTGTGAGATCCAACTCCTCACGGGCTCGCAATATCAATTCACCGCAGCTCGCCTCTAAGATTTTCTTAGTGACGGCGGAACCCACCAACCCTTTATGACCTGCTACGAAAATCCTCTCGCCATGTACTATTGGACAGGCTTTCGATGTCATAATTACTCTCGATTTCTTTTTTCGATTTTCGCCAATTCAAAATCGCTCATCGCCATTTCTGTCACCAGCTGATCGAACGTCACACTGGGAGACCATCCAAGCATTTCACGCGCCTTCCGGGCATCGCCGAGCAGATTGTCTACTTCCGATGGACGAAAATACCGAGGGTCGATCTGGACAATACAACGACCAGATTGATCAAATCCCCTCTCATCGAGACCACTTCCCTCCCAGGCGATTTCCATATCAAGCACTTTCGCTGTCTTTTCAACAAACGCACGTACTGAGTGCTGTACGCCAGTGGCAACTACATAGTCAGCGGGTCTAGCTTGCTGAAGCATTAACCACATCATTTGGACATAGTCACGCGCATGACCCCAATCCCGTAGTGCGTTAAGGTTACCGAGCCACAAACAATCTTGAAGTCCGACCTTTATCCGAGCCAAGGCCATCGTGATCTTCCGCGTCACAAAAGTCTCTCCGCGGACTGGAGACTCATGGTTGAACAAAATCCCGTTGCATGCGAATAGATCGTATGCTTCCCTGTAGTTTATTGTTATCCAATGGGCGTATAGTTTTGCTACCCCATATGGACTACGTGGATAAAAAGGTGTCGTTTCTGTTTGGGGAATTTCTACAGCCTTTCCAAACACTTCTGAAGTCGAGGCTTGATAAAATCGGGTTTTATCCCGAAGATTCAGACTTCGAATGGTCTCCAACAGTCGCAGCGTACCAAGCGCATCTGAATTTGCGGTGTACTCAGGCTCCTCAAAACTTACCTGAACATGGCTTTGCGCTGCCAGATTGTAAACTTCATCCGGCTGGGTCTCCTGCATTACCTTCAATAAACTCGAAGAGTCCGTCATGTCTCCGTGATGGAGAAAAAACTGACGATCCGACTCATGCACGTCTTGATACAGATGATCGACTCTATCGGTATTAATCTGAGACGTTCGACGCTTAATTCCATGCACCTCGTACCCCTTATGTAGAAGGAACTCGGCAAGGTACGCGCCGTCCTGACCCGTTATTCCCGTAATTAGGGCAACTCGATCCATTGTTCATACTCCCCAAAAACGCACTTGTTTGTGATTAATGCTAAAAACACTGTACTAGGCTGACGTATCGACTCTTCTGATTCAGAACTTACACAAGAAAACCGATTTCCCACCGCTGTGGATGCAGCGAGTATGGGCTCTAGGAGAGCTCGAAATAGCGAGATGCTGCGAAACAAGTACACCCCCAAAAATACACCGATGATTAACAGAAAAAGAGAGGTGACGCTCTCGAATTTCTATCTACAACCGATAATATCATGCTGATTAATCTAAAAATACGCGCGACTCTCGGAACAATAATTCAAGTGATCACGAGAAATAAAAAACGCGGCTCAGTCAATCACAAAGCCTTTATCTGTTTCTCCTCGAGAGCGAGGCGACGATCGCCGACAAGAAAGTTCGTAAAGTCGACCGGCTCCATTCAAAAATAGCGACCCAGTTGACTTAAACCTCCCAAGAAAAAGTTTTGAATACGAGACGACTAGCCCTTTCAGGATCTCCGACAGCCGTATTGTTGACATTGCAGAGAAGTTTATCCCCGTAGTCTACTCAGACACGCCATCTAGAATCACTCAGTTTTGTTGTTCTTTCCTCATGGAATTGATTCTCGGTAACGAGTAATCGGGTGCATTTCCCGATTATTTACGAACACTTCCTGATCGATAAGAAACTGCGACTGTTTCCGATCCTCTTGCTGTACTCCATCAATTATTAGCCTGTCCAACAACTGGATTGTTTCCTCCACGCAGTGAGTTGTATGCACCTCTAAATTTCCATCAAACACTGTATCGTTTTCATGGAGAAACTCGGGATTGATCACGACCTTGTCCATTACTAGCGCTTCAAGCCCAATACTGGAGCCGAAGTTGATCACGACATCACTCCAGGCAGAAAGTGAACACGATGCAGCGGGGGAATTCAAGATCACGTTATCACTTCTTGATAGTATTTTTGTTGCTTGTCCGCTGACCTGATCACCTCTCGAGTGACCTTTGATCACCAAGGCTATTTTGTTGTTATCACCAATCGCTAAAAGAAGTCGGTACACGAGTTCGACGTTAACGTTATAGTGCCAGTGAGGAAGAAAAAAGACGACTTTAAGCATTTCGGCACCCCAACTTTTCTTGCCCGAGAACTCGGGGAAAAGTTTCCGATGGAATCTGATCCACTCAGGCGTAAAACGCATACATCCCCATGCTTTGAGTTTCTCTGGGGCCATCCCCTGCGCGATATTCATAGACCGATGGTGGTCCGTTTGAACAACGTAGAGATCAAATAGATCACGATTTGAGAAGTCGGGCCCCTTTCCATGTTCTTGGAAGTACTCTTTCAAGAAAGTATTTACATCGTGGTTGAGAAAAATATTATGTCCATGGGGAAAGCAGTAGTTCCTGATCTTTTTGGATATCGCCATGCGAATAAACCTCGTCTGTGCGCCTTTTGATAACGGATCGCACCAAGTTGAAACACAGCACTTGACACCCCACTTTTGCAAAAGAAACGCAACGACCCACTTTTGAAAAATTACCCGATTTATTAAGCGATTGACTACTCCGTAAAACCCGCTTCCCCGCAAAGCGAATGAGAGAATCGTCAGTGCCGTAGGCCAGGACGCTTTGAAGGCTTTTATTCTAGGATCCTCTCGAATTGAATAGTTCTTAAAGCAGATAACGACAACCCGCTCGTTCTCTTGCAGTAAACGATGAATCAGGGGAGCCATGTGGTCCACGTCATTGAAGTTGTTGAGAAAAAACAAGACAGTCTCGTTACGCTTCATAACGATTCCTTCAGAAAATGGTCGCTAAACGAAATTTGTTTTTCAAAATCCGAAGCAAGACTGAGCACTTTGCCAAGCATCACGTGTTAATTCATTAATTTCCTCAACCAGGTTATCGTCAAGCGTCTTGGCGTGCTCTCTCCGGCGAACTACGCTCTTGTCAATTCCATAGACTGATTTAAAGTTACTGTTGGAACGGATCGGGATCCCATTGAAACTCGGGACTAACAGCGAATCCGTATAGCCTATCCCTATCCAACGGCAGAGCTTCCTCATTGCCACCTCTGTCTGATTAACCAATGACTCAAAACTACCAACGATCACGCGGCTGTTGAACTGCTTGTGTGCGTCAACTGCGGCATTAGTGGAATCGATCCAATATTTTAGTAACCCATCTAGGGATTTCACATTGCGAAAAAACGCGTGCCCTTGTGCAGAGCTAAACCAATCAACTGGATTCCGCACCAGGGACACTACGTACCCATCGGGATAGTCGTTAAAGATATTCTCAATCGGGGTCTCGACAATTAACCGTGGCGTAAAACAGGTTACGAAACGTTTATCTTCTCCATAAAGATTGCCATAATCTAACCAAGCAGAAAAAAAACTAGTCAGATAAGCATCAAGCACATCTCTCTGAGATTCGATCTGGTGTGTATTTATTATTTCGCGAAACAACTGGCGTTGTAGCGTTAAGTCAAAAAGAAACGGATACCGAGTCTGATAACCCGGTTTCTTTCGATAAAATCCGGCTCCTCCGTAAGCATCGATCCATGGCTCATGCAGTTTATTGAACAACTCTGTGGGCGAGCATGGGCTAGAAAAGAGCTCAAGATTTGGCCAATTCCACTTCTGTGGCCTTCCCCAGCACAACTCTTCCGGATGGTTAAGGCATTGGGGATGGTTGTCAAATAGCTGACTCAGCAATGTACCCCCTGATCGCTGGACCTCCGAAATAATGAGTAGAGGTTGTTTAACTTGCACAGTCCACTTTCTGCGGCGATTTCGGATCTCTGAACCAAAAACCTCTAAAGTTCTATGCTTGACACTTCTCAGCCGGCGCGAGAGTTGTGTTTTCTCGAATTCTTTTCGCACTAAATTAGTTCCTCCTTCACAATATCCATGATGCGATCAATCCAAAAATCCTGGTGAGAACTTTAGGAACTCACTCGAGATTTCAGCGTCAGAATTTATCCACTGTGGTCTTGGAACTGAACTTTGATATCTCGCATACAGTTCCCAGAAACGCTTCTGATCAGCGGAGATTAACGGTTGGACTGCTGATCGCTGAACCAAGCGTCTCTCTGCCGCCAAGGTAACCGATGTAATCTCTCTGGGACTCAGTGGTCTAACTAAGATACCTGCGGCATCGTAGTCTTCCTCCCGCAGATATGCGTGGCGGAGGTGGTCTTTGCAACCTAACGCTTTTCCTGTGTCCTTCCAGAGAAGATGACTAGGGGCCAACACACAATTACTCCACGTCTGGAAGTACGCCAATGGTAGAAAGTTCAGAAAAATTGTAGGTCGAAAATAGACGTCCGCGATCGAATCTAACCCTGTACTTGTGCTCACACAAAGCTGGCAGTTGGCTGTGAGCCAAACATCAAGCGCTTCGCACTGCTCGACGGTATTCACATAATCAATAATCTTTGGATTTGAGGATCCGAATTTCGCTGAAACCTCTGCACCCATACGGAATATCCAATAACCCCTGGCCACGAGGCCTTCCATGGCTTGGCGATAGTCCTCGATATTTGTATCCCGATACGCATGGTAGTCCCACGCCTGATCTGGTTTCATAGAGTCGAGGTAAGCGCAGTCGCGAACTATCAAGCAGGCGTATGGTTCTCCTTCCGACCATCCCTGTCTTTTTAGATAATCAAAACCCAAACGATCCTCTTCAGGTAGAAATTCGAAACGTTGATCAGAGGATTTCATCAGACCCTCGGGGTCCCGCGAGCCGTTTCTGATTCTTGCAGGGTAAACCCTGATTCTCTTGCCAAATGGCACAAGAAAAGACGCGAGAAAAAAGTAAGGACTAAGCGCTGATTGCTTGACCCTACGATCGATTACTGATTTGAGGAACTCGTTGCATACCGGTCCCTTAGAGAAAAAAAAGTCCCCGAATCCAAATCGTTTTTGACATTTAACTGCTTCCGCCAACTGATAGCCAGCGTCAAAAACATAGTGGCCTATCCGATCGGAAAATAAGAACCCAAATCTGGTCTGAGAAAACGGCGATATGGCTACCAAGATCACCGCAATGGGCCATACAGACACAACTACGACTAGCGCCAGCGCGCCTTTAAGCACCCTTGCGCCCTTTTTTGCCAGATACTCCTTTTTATTTAACTCGATATCCGAGTACTGTTTTGCTAGAAATCTCCGGATTCGAATCGGCATATCTAGCCAATTCGTGCAATCGAGATATGTTGCTGGCCACGTCCCCACCAGCCCGGGAAAAAACGCAACTCCTCCTTTGGGCACTCGGCTTTTATCCACCGAATAGCCTCTGACAATGAGTCTGCTGTCAGTGGTGAGACCTCCCTAATCAGTTTGCTCAGTTCAACTCCCTCTTTATACACCCATCGAAGGTCAAACTCGCCTATGCTTTCTTGGTGAATCAACCTTTCCCATATAGAAGTTGTCCAACTCTCAATCTGCGCCCCCGAATCTCGTCCGTGACTCTCAGGCGACCTTCTCCGATCTAGAAGGTTAGCGACATTGCCATAGTAGGCTTCTAGCAACTGTTGATTTGTAACCTTAGCCTGATTGGAGTACTCCTTATACCACCGCCAATCCTGTAAAAACCTCGGAGATCCTCCAAGCAACATCCAACCACCCTTGAGATCCTCAAGAACCGTAGCGATAGAAAATAATTGGCCTCCGGTATATGGTTGCACCAGGTTATCAAGAATCCAGTTACGCGGCGACCGCGCCATCCCGTTAAGGACGCTGAAGTGAGGGCGCAGCCTATCCTCTAACCATTCCAATTGCTCATCAACATCGGTCACCCTTGACGCGATTTGTACCTTTACCAAGCGGCGAACTATCTCAGAGAACCAAGAGGCTGATGACACCGTCGTCAAAATAAAGACCCCTCCAGGCCGAACAAAACTCTGCATATGTCGAAACACCGCGAGCGGGTGTTTTTGATTTGGAATACATGCTTCTGCTATGACGACGTCAAATTGCTCTTCCGTTCGAAACTCACTAAACAAGCAGCAATGAAATTCCCTTTCTACTTGCGATGACCCACTTGAATCAAGGCGTGACGAGCAGGTTTCAAGGATCTCTCTAGATCCGTCCACTAGGACATAGCGCGACGGCTTTAAGGAATCTGTATAGGTAGCATTTTCACCGGTCCCGGGCCCAAACTCTAGTACAGACCGACCTTGTAGGAAGGTTGGGATAATCCCAAGCGACAAGAACAAGTACGTTCTGGCCTGCCAGAACCCCGAGACATCGTCGTAATGTCTAGAAGTAAGACTAGCGCCATATTCATCATAAAACGTAACGTATGGCTGTCTTTCCATAAATGTTACCCCAATACAATCACTATAAAGTAATCTTCAACCCAGTTTCGTATGGGATAAAGAAAAAAATTCTAAATTCATGATTTATTTACGAAGAGTTTGTTGATCGTATCTCCGACGAAATCTACGTCCTCAAGTAGTTGATCTGGACCGCTCGGGAGGGTCAATCCGTTCAGCGCAAAGTGTCTAGCGTGACCATCGAGATCCGAGTCCCCGGTCAAGTAATCGGCGTCTTTCATGTCTGGAAAAAATCTTCTCGTCTCTATTCCATGCTTATACATTTCTGTCATGAATTGATCTCTGTTGGTGTTGAGAACTTCATTGTAAATGGGCAGTTCTCCCGCCTCTAAATCTACCGCCACCAGAGTTACTTCTTCAATTTGATTTAGCCACTCTTCATACCTCATGTAGATACGCCGTACACGATTTGCTTTCTCGTCGATTCTGCTTAATTGAACAAGACCTATAGCCGCTTGCATATCGGTCATTCGAAAATTGAACCCTTGTCTACCCCAGCGGACAACGTCCTGAACATCATGAAGTCCATGAGTCCGGATAGCGCGAATTCTTTCAGCGATACTCTGGTCGCGGGTAACCAGAAAACCTCCCTGTCCCGTAGAGATCAGCTTCGCCACGGACAGCGAAAAACAACCCACGTCCGACTGCGTTCCCAGAAACCCTTTGTAGTTTTTTGAATATAGGGCCTGAGCCGCGTCCTCAATCACCTTAATATTATTTGCCTTCGCAAACTCAAGGATGCCGCTCATATCTACAGCCCGTCCATTCAAATGCACAGGAATAATTGCTTTAGTGCGGTTTGTCAGAAACTTTTTCAGCGTGGATACTCTCATCAACGGCTTGTCTATCTCAACATCGACGAAGACTGGTACAGCACCAATCAGAGAAACCGCGTGGGCCGTTGCAATCCAAGAGCGGCTAGGTACCAGAACCTCATCTCCTGCCTGTACGTCAAGAGCCATCAACGCGACTGTGAGAGCAGCGCTCCCGCTGGATACAGCCACGACATGAGGAACGTCTAGAATTTCGCCGAGCTTTTCCTCGAACTCCAAGGTAATCGGGCCCTGACTTATGTGCCTAGAAAGCACAGCATTCGCTATTGCATCGGCCTCCCTAGTGCCAAAATCTGTTCTCCACCATCTAATCATAGAGTGTCAACCATACTGCCCCTTCAGCCTGAGTCTTGGATTTACAACTGTGCCAAGTTTTCCTTTATGCTTGCTCGCGATTGTTTCGGCGTATAAAGGAACTAAGATTACCGTCGCCATGGAATCTGACGATCTGGTTGCGATAGGCTTTTTAACTTCCAAATTACCCTCGGGACTCAGTTGACCGAGTCGATGAGCGCTATCATCAAATAAAAAATTCAACCGATGCTCTAATCTAAGCTGATACATAAGTGATATTCCAGCTACAGATGCACCAAATCCAGCCAGTTCCGGAAAGACTCTAAATTTAAGTTGCTTTTCTACCTCCTCGATACACCTCTCTACACGGGCTCGTAGATCCCATAGCATCTTCTCCTTTTGCGGCCTATATCTCGCCTCTTGGGTCTTCAAGTCCGTCGTTTCCCAAGATGGTGACTGAACCTTTTCGCCACGAGCAAAACTAAGGTCTGCATTTAGTCCGTCATGACAGTATCGTGCTCTACTGAGAGTAAGGCCAACTTCTGAAAATACCCG
>MDTB01101308.1_pt1 | contig 12540 bp, 9 predicted proteins | sample 811161 | NCBI WGS metagenome assembly MDTB01 (sample SAMN05326650, study PRJNA326480) | marine metagenome | isolation source: seawater | place: Mediterranean Sea | collected 2009 | reverse complement strand
TTCATAATCTCTTTAAGAAATATATATGAAAACTACGGAGGTATTGAAGATATAATCTCTGATAAAAAGAATGGTTCAAATATCCAAGAGAGCATATCATCATTTAAAAAAATATTTTTTAGCCTTGAACATCCTCAGAGAACAAAGAAACATATTCCCTCACCTATAGATGGATCTAGTGCAAAACGCTTTAACATGTTCTTAAGATGGATGGTTAGGAGCAATAAAAAAGGTGTTGACTTTGGTATATGGAAAAAAATACGAAAGTCTGAGCTCTCAATTCCACTTGATGTCCATACTGGAAGAATAGCAAGAGACTTAAGATTGTTATCCAGGAGCCAAAATGATTCAAAATCAGTTAAAGAAATCGATGCAAGGTTAAGAGAAATGGACCCTAACGATCCTGTAAAATATGATTTTGCACTATTTGGCTTAGGTGTTTATGAAAAATTTTAATTTAATTATCATATTGAAATTAAATAAGTTTAATTAGTTTTGTTAAATTCTTTTCTAAATGAGTATACTCATAAAGTCCGCAATATTAGTAGATAGTAAGAGTAATTTAAATTTTAAAAAAAAAGATATCCTAATTAATGAAGGAGTTATTGTTGATATAGCAGATAGTATCAATATTAAATCAGAACGTGAGATATCACTTGATAATCTTCATATTTCAAGAGGTTGGCTAGATACTTCTGTAAATTTTGGTGAACCAGGATTCGAGGAAAGGGAAAATATTTCAAATGGTTTAATAACAGCTGCATCTTCTGGATTCACTTCAATATTATTAAATCCTGATTGTAATCCGCTTTTAGATAATCACACATCAGTTGAATTTATAAAAAAGAAATCGCTAAATAATACAACAGATATTTACCCTATTGCAAATCTAACTAAAAACTCAGATGGCTTAAATCTTGCTTCTTTATATGACATGAAGCTAGCTGGTGCAGTTGCATTTGGGGATTATAAAAAATCAATAACTGATTCTTCAATTTTAAAAATTGCACTCGAGTATACTAAAACTTTTGGTGGAAGAGTAATCTCCTTCTGTCAAGATGAATTCTTATCTAAAAAAGGAGTAATTAATGAAAGTATTGTAAGTACTGAATTAGGACTTAAAGGGATACCTGTAATATCAGAATCTATAAATTTATATAGAGATATTGAAATACTGAACTACTCTGGTGGGATGATTCACATACCATATATTTCAACAGCTAAAGGAGTTGAGTTAATTAGAGATGCGAAAAAAAGAAAACTTGATATTACAGCCAGTTGTAGCCTAGCACATTTAACTTTTTCTGAAAAAGATATACCTGAGTTTAATACTAACTATAAAATAATTCCTCCTTTAAGATCAGAATCTGACTGTAAATCTCTAAAAGATGGGTTAATTGATGGTACAATTGATTATGTAACGAGTATGCATGAACCATATGATATTGATAAGAAAATGGTTGTTTTTGATTATGCATCTTCAGGTACTATTGCATTAGAGTCTATGTTTGGATTAATTTGTAAACAATTTACTCTTGAAAAAACGATTGATATTTTAACTAGAAAAAAAGATATATTTGGAATAGGCGATTATCCAATAGAGGTAGGCGCTAATGCTAATTTAACACTATTTGATCCTGATAAAAATTATAATTTTTCAGAAGATCAGATACTCTCAACTTCAAAAAACTGTGCATTCATAGATAGAAAACATAAAGGTATAGTTTACGGATCAATCAATGGTAAAAATTTTACTCTTAATAAGTTATGGACTTAGACTTCCTAATTAGAAGATCAAAGAATACAAATCAAAAAGCTGGAAGTATTTTTATGTTTCATGGATATGGAAGTAATAAAGAGGACTTATTCTCATTAGAACACTATTTACCTCAATCTCATACTATTATTTCTCTTGAAGCTCCACTTAAATTATCTTTTGGGGGGTTTTCATGGTTTGATATTGATTACTCTGATGTTATCGAAAATAACTTAGACAAAAGATATAAAGAAATTAACGACAGCATTGAAAGCCTTTTATCTAACATAGATAAACACATTGAAAGTGAAAATTTAAATAAAAATGATGTTACTATACTTGGTTTTAGTCAAGGAGGAAGTATATGTTGGAAATTAGGACTTGACTTTAGCAACAGATTTAGAAGAATAATACCTTTAAGTTCGTTTATCCATCCATCATATTTGAATGAAGACTTAAATTATTACAAGGATCTTGAAATCTATAGCTCACATGGAACACTTGATGACATTATCCCCATTAGTCTTGTTGAAAACTATATTGAATCGTTAGCGAAGAATAATAACCTAGTATTTGACAAATTTGAAGCTGGTCATACCATTTCACAAATGAATCTTGTTAATCTAATCAAGTGGATCGATATGACTAATCTTTAATCAATCTCTAGGACTAAACCATCATATGCTAATGTTACATTTTTAGGTAGTTTTTTGCATACTTCTTTGTGAAATCCCATATTATGACTAATATGAGTAAAAAATGCTTTTTTTGGCTTTATTAAATCAATGATTTCAATAGCCTGATCAACATTTAGATGAGATGGGTGTGGTTCAAATCTCAATGCATTAATTACTAAAGCATCAAGTCCAATTAATTTTTTAAGTTCTAATTCTGAGATGGTCTTAACATCTGTTAAATATGCAAAGTCCTGAATTCTATATCCAAACACAGGTAATTTAAGATGCATTGATTCAATTGGGGTTATTTCAAGATCTGAAATTTTAAAGTTCTCATTATTTTTAATAATATTAACTTCAAAATCTGGTGCTCCTGGATATTTCTTCTCAGGGTCAAATATATATGCGAACCTATTTTTTAAAGATTTTAAAACTCGCTCATTAAGAAAAATAGGAATTTTACCTTGTCTAAAAAAGAAAGGTCTAACATCATCAATACCAGTTGTATGATCAGCATGTTCATGAGTAAAAATTATACCATCTAACTTTTTACAATTAGCTCTTAACATTTGTTGTCTAAAATCAGGTCCACAATCAATTGTAAAATTGAGATTTTCATATTCAATAAGTATTGATGATCGAAGTCTTTTGTCTTTAAGATCTTTACTGAGCGAAACAGGGTGATCACTCCCAATTACAGGTATTCCTTGCGAAGTTCCAGTACCAAGAAATGTAATTTTAATCACGCATAAATCTATGATAAATTATTCTTATTTGTTAAACAATCTTTGTAATTTTATAAAAAAATTTGATGAATATATCTCTTCCAGGTGATAAACAATATGAGGCAAGACCTTCAATTGAAAATAAAATCCTCAGGATTAATCTTAACGAAAATATTTATGGCACTTTTGTTGAAATTGGAGCTGGACAGGAGGTTGTAAGAGGCTTTTACAGAGTCGGCGGTGCATCTGGTACAATTGCTAAATCAATGAGTGCATATGATAGAAGTTTTAGTGATAGTATATATGGTAAAGATGGTGATGAAAGATATGTTACTCAAAATCGTCTAGATCAAATGCTTGATCATGAGATGAAATTATTAGAGCAGAGAATTTCTAGAGATGATTTTCCAAATAAGTTTTTCTTTGTATATGCTAATACAGTCGCTACTATTGATTTCGTAAAAAAATTTAAAGGTCATGGTTGGATGGGAATACGATTCCAAACAAACCCAAATGATGAGTATTCAGAAATTAAACTTCATGTAAGGTTTCATCAAAATGAAGCGAAGCTTCAACAAGAGTCCCTTGGAATAATGGGTGTAAATCTAATATATGGTGCTTTTTATAAACATAATGAACCTTTAAAATTAATGAAATACTTAAACGATCATATTGATGATGAGTCCATAGAGATTGATACAATTAATTTTAGTGGACCTTTATTTGAAAATGTTGATAACAGATTAATTAGTCTTGAGTTAGTTAGATTAGGAATGACCGATGCTGTAATTTTTGATGAAAACGGAACAAATGTTCTCCCCGCACAAGTTCTATATAAAAAGAACATATTAACTCTTAGGGGTAGTTATAGACCTATGACAAATGTTAATGAAGAGATGTTTAAAAAATCTCTGGAAGAATTTTTAAAAGAAAAAAAGGTAAAGAAAGAAGATACTTTAGTTGTTTTTGAAATAACCTTATCAAACTTAAGGTCTACTGGTGATATTGATGATAGCGACTATTTAGATAGAGCAAAATTACTATGTTCCATGGGACATATGGTAATGATCTCTAACTTTTCTGAATACTATAAATTAGTTCAATACTTGACTAGATACACAAAAAAACAATTAGGACTAACAATGGGAGTAAGTAATTTTATAGAAATATTTAAAGAGCAATATTATGATAACCTAAAAGGTGGAGTCTTGGAAGCTTTTGGTAATATCTTTAAAAATAACATGAAAGTATATCTGTATCCGTTACTTGATAAAGATACTGGTGAGATTATTAATTCAGATAATCTTAAACTTGAAGACAATATGAAAGAATTCTATAAATATTTCAAGGTTAATAATAAAATTCGTGATTTAGAGTTTAATCATAATTTCCTTGAAATCTTTTCAAAAGATATTCTTAAAAAAATTAAGAAAAATGATAAGGGATGGGAAGATAAAGTTCCAGAGGGTATATCTAAAATGATTATTAAAAATAAAATGTTTGGATATAAATAATTATTCTAATATTTGATCGGTGTGCTCTTTTGTTTTAACCTTTTCTATAACTTTATCAATAAATCCCTCCTCATTAATTAAAAAAGTAGTTCTCAAAACTCCATAATATTCATTCCCTCTAAACTTTTTCTTACCCCAAACACCGAAAGCATTAATCAGTTCTTTAGAGTTATCCGCAATAAGAGTATATTTAAAATTAAATTTTTCTGCAAACTTCATTTGTTTTTCAACAGTATCAGGGCTTACACCAATTACTTCATACCCTTGGTTTTGAAGTCTTGAATAGTTATCATTAAGGTTACAGCTCTGGGCTGTACATCCTGGTGTATTTGCTCGAGGGTAAAAGAATAATACAATTTTTTTACCTTTAAAATCTTCAAGATTTATAGTCTCACCATTATGTGATATTAAATTAATATTTGGTATCTTATCTCCTATCTTTAACATGTTTTCTTTTTTCAAAAGTAAGTAAATGAAACTAAAAGAAAAAGTAGATTTCATAATTAAAAAATTGGAGGAAATATACCCTAAACTTGATATTCCTCTTGATCACAAAGATTCATACACATTACTTATAGCTGTGTTAATGTCTGCTCAGAGCACTGATAAAAAAGTAAATGAAGTTACTCCAGTTCTATTTAGTAAAGCTGATAATCCTTTTGATATGATAAAGCTTTCTATTGATGAAATTAGAAATATTATTAAACCAGTTGGTCTATCACCAACTAAATCTAAAGGTATATGGAACTTGTCAAAAATTTTGATTGATAAATATGAAGGTAAAGTTCCTAGAAATATTGAAAAATTAGAAGAGTTGCCTTCTGTAGGACATAAAACTGCTAGTGTAGTTGTTTCTCAAGGATTTGGTCAACCTGCATTTCCAGTTGATACTCATATTCATAGACTTATGTATAGATGGGGATTATCTTCAGGGAAGAATGTAATTAAAACTGAGTTAGATGCAAAAAGATTATTTCCAAAATCAAAATGGAATGAATTACACTTAAGAATAATTTTTTATGGAAGGGAGTACTGTCCTGCCAGAGGTTGGGATATTAACAATGACATTATAACAAAAACTATTGGCAGGAAGTCTATAATTAATAAACTTATTAAGTAATTTTGCATTTTTAAAGCTTTAATGAAAGATTTTTCAAAAATTGATCCCATACATAATATTATTATAAAAGGTGCAAAACTTCATAATTTAAAAAATATTGACGTTGTAATTCCCAGAAATAATTTAACTGTCATAACTGGTCTATCTGGTTCTGGTAAATCTTCCTTGGCTTATGACACACTTTATGCTGAGGGTCAACGAAGATATGTTGAAAGTTTGTCTTCTTATGCTAGACAGTTTATGGGTAAATTAAATAAACCTAAAGTTGATTATATAAAAGGCATATCTCCCGCTATTGCTGTAGAGCAAAAAATTAATACTTCAAATCCTAGATCTACTGTTGGAACAAAAACAGAGATTTATGATTATTTAAAACTATTATTTGCAAGAATTGGTATTACATACTCTCCTACAACAAACAAGGTTGTTAAAAAAGATTCTACTTCAGACGTAGTTGATATGGTTATAAGTAAAAATATAAATTCAAAACTCTTGCTGTTATGCCCCATAGAATCTTCAACAAAAAAAATATCAATTGAAAAATTAGAAATTCTCAAAAAACAAGGATTTGTAAGAATATTTAAACAAGGTAAAATTATTAACATAAATGATATTGATAAAAACCTAATACTTGATTTTAAATTGGTTGTTGATAGATTAATTGTTAGTAATGATGAAGAGTTTAAGTCTAGAGTAACTGATTCTGTGGAACTTGCTTTTTATGAAGGTAAAGGTAAATGCTCTATTTATGATATTATTACCAATAAGGAGACTAACTTTTCAAATAAGTTTGAAGCTGATGGGTTCAAGTTTATTGAACCATCCATTCACTTGTTTAGTTTTAACAATCCATTTGGAGCTTGTAAAAATTGTGATGGATTTGGAGAAACTATTGGTATTGATGAAGAACTTGTAATACCTAATAAAACATTATCAGTATATGATGATGCAATTGCACCTTGGAGAGGTACAGGACTTAGAAAATATTACATAAAATTGATTGATAATGCTGATAAATTTGATTTCCCTATTTACAAGCCATATAACCAGCTTTCAAAAGAAGAGCTAAATACTCTTTGGGAAGGAAATGAATATTTTAACGGAATTAATAAATTCTTTAAATTTCTAGAAAAGAAAAATTATAAAATTCAAAACAGAGTTCTTCTGTCAAGGTATCGTGGTAAAACCCTTTGTAATCAATGTAAAGGGAGTAGGCTTAGAAAAGAGTCATATTATGTTAAAATAAATGATAAAAATCTTCCAGAATTATTATCAATGCCAATCAATACATTGAGTGATTTTTTTAAAAGAATAAAATTAAATGAGACAGAAAAAAAGGTTTCTGAGAGAATTTTAAAGGAAATCAATAATAGGATTGATTATCTTATGAATGTTGGGCTGAGCTATTTGACATTAAATAGGAAAGCTAATACTCTATCAGGTGGAGAAACTCAGAGAATTAACCTGGCTTCTTCACTTGGAAGTAGTCTAGTTGGATCAACATATATTCTTGATGAACCTTCGATTGGACTTCACTCAAGAGATAATGATAACTTAATTAAAATATTAAAGAACTTAAAAGACATAGGAAATACTGTTATAGTAGTTGAACATGATGAAGAAATAATATTATCAGCAGATCATGTTATTGACATAGGACCAATGGCAGGAACTTTTGGTGGAGAGATTGTCGGTCAGGGAAATATTAAAGAATTATTAAAGATTGATACTCTTACATCAAAGTATTTAAGAAAGCTTGAAAAAATTGAAACTCCTAACACAAGAAGAAAGTCTAATTATCACATTACTATTAATGGTGCTAGGGAGAATAATTTAAAAGATATCACAGTAAAAATACCACTTGGGTGTCTGACAATGATAACTGGTGTTTCAGGAAGTGGAAAGTCAACATTAGTTAAAAAAATTATATATCCAGCCCTTCTAAATTATTTCAGAGACTACTCTCAAAAACCTGGAAAATTTAATGATATATCCGGTAATTTAAGCAAAATTAAATCAGTACAATTTATTGATCAAAATCCAATTGGAAGATCATCTAGATCAAATCCTGTAACATATCTTAAAGTTTATGATGACATACGAAATTTATTTGCTAAAATTCCACAATCGGTTTCAAAAGGTTATAAATCAAAGTTCTTTTCATTCAATACAGATGGCGGAAGGTGTGAAGAATGCAAAGGTGAAGGAGTGGTAAGAATAGAAATGCAATTTATGGCAGATGTTGAATTAGAGTGTGAAATTTGCAAAGGGAAAAGGTTTAAAGATGAAATAACTGCAATAAAATATAATGGAGTTAGTATTGATATGCTTTTAAATATGACCGTTGATGACTCTATTAAATTTTTCAGAAAGTATAATCAAACTAAGATTGTAAATAAACTTCTGCCACTTCAATCTGTTGGATTAGGTTATGTTTCCCTTGGACAATCCTCAAATACCCTATCTGGTGGTGAAGCTCAAAGAATAAAATTAGCTTCATTTATTGGTAAAGGAGATCAAATTGAGAAAACATTTTTTATTTTTGACGAACCTACAACTGGACTTCATTTTCATGATGTAAAAAAATTATTAAACACATTTGATAGGCTGATTAGAATGGGGCATTCAATATTGGTTATTGAACATAATCTAGATATGATAAATTGCGCTGATTATATTATTGATCTAGGGCCTGAAGGAGGTGATAAAGGAGGTGATATTATAGCTGAAGGAAGTCCAGAAGAGATAATCAAAATTAAAAAGTCATATACTGGCCAATACCTAAAGAAAAAAATAGCTTAATTACCAGTTTTTATTAAACTTGTCAATAAATATATTTACGTCGTCACTTAATTTAAATATATAAGCAGATAGTGTATAGAGAATTAGGACTAAGCTAGACTTAACAATTATGTTAATTAATGGTTGAAATCCAAGTTGAAGATTTGAGAAAATAAAATATGTGAAGACACTAAGAATTATGATTTTTATTGTGTCTTTACTGTAAGGATGAATATTAAATTTAGCTTTTATAAGATATATTTTTAAAGAATTCATTACAGCCAAAACGATAACTGTTGCGTATGCAGCACCTATGATACCAAATTCCGATATAAGATATAAGTTTAATATAACTGCTGATACAGATGAGAATAATGAGAACCAAAAAGTATAATAATAATATTTAGAATTAGAAATAATATTATTTGTACAGCCAATAGACATAGAATATATTTTTCCAAAAGAAACAATTACGACTATTGGTATACCAATAGAGTAGCCATCTTGATTTAACATGTTATAAAAATCATTAATATTTAGATTTATTAACAAGAAGAACAAACTTGCAACTAAGACTAGATTTGTAGAGCTTTTTTTTAATAAATCTTCTAGTTTTTTCATTTGGTTTTTATTTATAGCAGTAGCAACTACTGGACTTAAAATTTGAAACATAGCTCTACCTGGTATCTCAATTACAGCAGCAATAAATACTGCAACAGAATAATAAGCTACATTTTCAACAGTTAATATTGATGAAAGCATTGACTTATCTATATCCAAAATAATACTTGAAGCAGCTCCAGATAAAAAAATTAATATACAGTATTTAAATATTTCATTGAAGTCATTTTTAAAATTTAAATTAAGTTTAGGCTTTATAACATAAAAAGAATATATTATTACAATAACTAATCTTAAGTAATACCCATAGATTAAATACAAAATAAAACTATCAAAATTTAAAAGTCCAATCGAATAGAAAATTAGTAAAAATGCGATAAGAAGTCTTGGATATAATTCTTTTAAAAAGTTTCCAAATACAGATTTAAGTTTCACTCTTAACCATGAGTAAAAAACTTCAAAAAAAGATGTTGAAATTGCAATAAAAAGAATAACGTATACATATTTTGAAAGACTTTGATCACTTTGAAAAAGATATTGTCTTATTTCATTATAGTATGCTAAAAAAAAAGGGATAAATAATAATACTATAACTATTGGTATTAATATAGAAATAGTTAATAACCCATCCCTTTCATTTTTTCTTGTGTATTTTGAGTAAAATCTGATTACAGCATGTTGGGTACCAAATGAAATAAATGGTTGAATTAAGTTAGAAATTGCTAACAAAGCAATAACAAGTCCTTGAAATTTACTTCCTAGAAAAGTAGGATATAGATATAAAGTATTAACGGCTCCAATAAGAAATGCAATACCTATACTTATTAAGTTTAGGAAGGATTGTCTAACTACTATACCCATTTATTTTTTCTATATAGCATAAAAGCTATTATACTAAAGGTAATTATTATTGTAATTATTCTAATGTTAATTCCCGTTTTTACAATTTTTGGTGAAAAATAAAATTCAATTAAATGATTTCCCTTAGGAACAATCATTCCTCTTAGCAAATAATTTATATCAAAATAATTAGTTTTTTCTCCATCTAAATAAACCTGCCAACCTGATGGATAATATATCTCTGAAAAAACTATAAGTTGCTCTGACAAAGACTCAAAATTATAAGATATATGTGATGAAGAATTTTTGATTTTCTCTATTTTAATTAAATTTGATGAATTATAGTTTCTTGAAGTTTCAATGGGCAATGATTTATCTAAAACAAATCCAACCTCTCTTAAATTAGCATCTTTCATCTGATTCAAAAGGTTATCATAATTATCAATTAATGCTAATGAATCAACGGCCCATGCATTTCCATAAGCATCAGGATTTTGATATAATTGATCTTGATTATTTTCATCCTTACCAATTAGGTATCTAACATTCAAAGTATTAAAGAGTTTTTGATTATCATGGAAAGATAAAAAATCATAATATTCTTGAAATCTTTTAAGTTTTGCAGCATGATAACCATTTATTGAATTATGAAAATATGATGTATTGGCATTAGACAGTCCAGCTGAGATATTAAATACTCTAAAGTTTAGGGTATCTAATAGAATATCATTATCAATTTCTGATGTATTATGTGTATTAATATTCTTATCTATGAATAAGTCTTTATCAATATATCTATTATTAATATTAAATAAATCAAAAAACACTATGGCTAATACAATTGCGAAGGTAAAGTTTCTTCCCAAGAGCTTTGAGAATCTAAGTGTTAAAAAAACCAGTAAACCAATAACTAATGCTCGTATCACATCAGTATTAAATAAATTCTTCCTTTCTTCTATAATTTGATTAAAAATTTCTTGACCGTATCCATTAGAATAATAATCATCATATAAACCAGAGTAACTTAAAGATCCTCCGAAAACTAATAGTATAATTAGTGGAACTGAGTAAACAGTAAATGATCTTCTGATATTTTTAAGGTTAGCATCAGCTAAAAATTTATGAAGGCCTATAACTGATAAAAGCGGTACAGCAAACTCAAGTATTATCTGAATTGAGGATACTGCACGAAATTTATTATAAAAAGGAAAATAATCAATAAATAGATTAGTCAAAAGTGGAAAGTTTTTCCCCCATGATAATGTAATTGATAGTATAAAAGAAATTAATATCCACCACTTAAATGGTCCTTTTACAACAAATAATGCAAGAATAAATAAAAATATTATTGATGCACCAACATACGCAGGTGCTTCCAAGATTGGCTGATTTCCCCAATAAGTAGGAACTGATCTAATAAATGAGTCTGCTTGTTTTCTGGGTATATTATTATCAATCAGATATTTGTAAAGATCACTACTCTTTCCTAGTTCTTCAGATGAGGCTCCACCCTGCACTCTTGGTGCAACAAGATTTAGACTTTCAAAAATTCCATAACTATATTGAGTAATATAATCATAGTTAAGACCGGTTGTTTTTTCTTTCTCACTTCCGTCTGGATTAATAGTTAATTCACTCTGAGATCTTGTAGAATACTTTGAATAATCATAAGTTGTTAGAATGTTAGGTGCATTTAGTCCTAGAGATAGAATACCAGCAAGAGTAAAAATACCTACATATTTTAAGTAGTCTTTTAAGTCATTCTTTCTGAATGAGTCAATTAGGTATACAATAAAGTAAATTAGCAGCAGAATTAACATATAATATGTCATTTGATAGTGATTGGCTCTAATTTGAAGTGAAATAGCTACCAGGCTTACTAAAAATCCTGGAAGTAATTTATGTTGCCTTAAAAGGACTAATCCTGCAACTACAAGTGGTATGTATGAAATTGCAAGAGCCTTCGTATTATGTCCTACCTGAAGTATAATAAGTAGGTATGTTGAAAAAGCAAAAGCAATTGATCCAAGTATTGCTATTCTCCACGGTATTTTTAATACCATTAGCAAAATATACATAGTTAACAGGTATAGAAAAAGAGTATGAGCAGGTCTTGGAATAAAACGGAACAACATATGAAAAGGTGATAGTATATCATAAGCAAACTTTGCTCCTAGTTGAAAAGTTGGCATTCCACCAAATGCATTATCAATCCAATAAATTTCGTCTGCAAAATTCTCTCTATTTTCTAATATTTCCTTAGACATTCCCTCATATTGGTTTATATCTGATTGGTATAACTTTTTTCCATCCAGTAATGGACTGTAAAATAATAATGAGACTATTGCAAAACCAATTGCAGTATACAAGTGAATTAGTGATTTTCTTATCTTAACTTTGTTAATCGATATCTTCATAGTCTATGTATTCACCATATTTTTCATTGGTTTTAGATTCTTTTTTCTTTGATGAATTATCAGAATTTGATTTTTTGTTATGACTATTG
>MDTB01095544.1_pt1 | contig 12540 bp, 9 predicted proteins | sample 811161 | NCBI WGS metagenome assembly MDTB01 (sample SAMN05326650, study PRJNA326480) | marine metagenome | isolation source: seawater | place: Mediterranean Sea | collected 2009 | reverse complement strand
CAAAAGTATTTATGAGGAAGATAAAGTAAGAATAAACATGTTAGAAAGTAGATGGGAAAACTTAATTTCAGGTCATAAAAGTTTAGAGCTATCAGCTTAATTTAAAAAATGATGGATAAAAATAAAATCAGAATCTCAGATTATATTTGTGAGAGGCTAATAAAATGTGGCTTATCAAAAACATTTATGATTACTGGAGGAGGATCAATGCATTTAAATGATGCGTTAACAAGGAGTAGAATTATAGATGTTCATTTTTTACATCATGAACAATCATTATCAATGGCTGCTGAGGGTTTTTCAAGAGTTACAGGAAAGCCTGCAATAGTAAATGTTACTACTGGCCCAGGTGTTATAAACACTTTAAATGGAGTTTATGGAGCTTTTGTCGACTCTATTCCAATGTTTATTATTTCTGGTCAGGTAAAAACGGAAACAATTGCATATCTAAAAAACAGAAAATTAAGACAACTTGGTGATCAAGAAGTTGATACATATTCAATGGTTAAACCAATTGTAAAATATTATGCAATGCCTACTTCTTCTGAGGAATGTATTATAGCAATTGAAAGAGCAATTCATCATTTAAATTTTGGAAGATCAGGTCCAGTTTGGATTGACATACCAAATGATATTCAAGCAAAAACAATAGATAAGTCCCTAATTTCTAAAATATTAATAAAAAATAAAAATTTAAAAATGCAAGATTTTATCCATAAAAATCAAAAACAAATGCAAAAACCAAAAAATAATTTTGTAACAGATATAGAAATTATCATTAAAAAAATAAAAAAGGCTAAAAGGCCAATAATTTTAGCTGGAAACGGGGTAAGAATATCAGGTCAACAAAATTCTTTTTTACGAGTTTTAAATAAATTAAAAATTCCAGCAGTTACAGGATGGAATGCGCATGACATTTTACCAAACAATCATTATTGTTATGCAGGAAAACCAGGAACTATTGGAGACAGAGCAGGAAATTTTTCTATTGAAAATTCAGACTGTTTAATAGTACTTGGCTGTCGATTAAATATAAGACAAATAAGTTATAATTGGAAATCTTTTGCTAATGATAAAGAATTAATAATGGTCGATATCGATCCATCTGAGATAAATAAGCATACTTTAAGGGTGAATTATTCGCTCACTTGTGACTTAAAATATTTTTTTCCTAAATTTGAAAAAAAAATTAAAGATTGGGAAACAAATACAAGTCATTATCAATATTTAAAATTTTGTAAAAAAATAGTTAAAAAATATCCAATCTTGAGTATAAAAAAGAAAAACAAAAATAATATCAATCCCTATGATTTTTTTTCGAAATTATATCATTTTTCAACTAAAGATGACACCTTAGTTCTCGGGAATGGAACAGCTTGCGTAATTGGACTTCAAAGTGCAATCATAAAAAAAGGATTAAGAGTTTTCACTAATTCCGGAGCAGCTTCGATGGGTTATGATTTGCCCGCTGCAATAGGTGCATCATTATCAAAAAAAGGGAATAAAAGAGTAATTTGTATTTCTGGTGATGGAAGTATTATGATGAACATACAAGAATTAGCTTCAATTAATTATAAACAACTTCCTATTAAAATTTTTATTCTTGATAATAATGGTTATCATTCAATTAGAGAAACTCAAAAAAATTTTTTTAACGATAATATCTCAGGAACTAATAAAAATGACGGACTAGGTTTCCCTAACTTTATTAAAATTGGTCAAGCATTTGGGATAAAATCAAGAGTTATAAGAAGGTTTCACGATTTAGATAAGATTTTTGTTAATAATACTTTTTTAGATAATACACCCCAAATATATTTAATTAAGATAGATGAAACACAAAACTTTGAACCAAAACTAAGATCAAGAAAACTTCAAAATGGTAGTATGGTTACACCCAAGTTATATGATATGTGGCCGTTTTTACCAAGAAAAGAATTAAAATCAAATTTAATTTATAGAAATATGTAGTTAGATTATAATTTTTATAAATTTTAATGATCTAATGATAACTTTGTATCAGCAATTCTTTCCCACAAATCCCTATTATAACCCATGTTATATTCTGGCAACCTATTTTGCATACATTTTTTACAAGTAGAAATTTTATTTTTCTTTTTTGATATTTTCTGGAGACTTGTATCTAAATAATTGTTTGAAACTATATTCTTTGATTTATTGAAAGTTACACAACAAATTGGAACTGAAAGATCGGCATTAATATTTATTTGATTTTCTCTAAATGGACAGGTAGATTTTTTAGGTATATTTTGAGATGAGATTCTTATTCCCTCATTAATATCTACAAGAAGATTTTTTTCTAATGTTTCAGTTTGTAAATCTTTTTTTCCATCAAGTTTATTAAAAACTCTTTCTAGAGGCATTACTAGAGCGTATGTTGTTGATAATATAAAACCTAATTCGTTGGCTAACTCTTTAAATTTTTGTAAATTTTTTCCATTATTATTTCTATACAAATGATAGTTTATATCTATTAAAGTATTAGATTTATGTTTTAAAATATATTTGTGAATTTTTCTTAAATTAGATTTTACAAGATTTATGTCTCCACCTTGATGAGTAGTATTATAAGCTTCAGGATAAAAACCAGAAACTGAAATTTTTATATAATCTGGCTCAGATTTAATTAACTTTTCTAATTTATTATCACTAAAATTAATTGAGAGATTACTTGATAATGCTACTGCCATATTTTTAGAATGAGCATAATGAACTATTTGATCAATCTTAGGGTGTATTAATGGTTCACCCCAGCTATATAAACTTATATGAGTCGTTTCAGGTGATTCTAATTTAATTTTATCAATAACATTTTTTGCTGTCGATAGGCTCATAGATCCTTTCGGTGCGTCGGATTTATCTTTAAGACTATGAGGACATGATAAACATTTTAGGTTACAGCTACTTAAAATATCAACTGTAAAATATGGAGATTTTGAAGATTGAAAACTATAAAATTTAAAGGAATCTAAAGAATATAATTTGGACATTAATAAAATTTCTTCTTCTTTAAGAGAAACTGCTACAAGTATCAAAGGGTTCCACTTATTTTTTTTAATTTTATGACTGAGATTTTTTGGACTAATAACCGGTAAATTTTTTATAGTTTTATTTGAAAACGCTTTATCAGAATCTGTAAAACAAACAGGATTAATATTATTTGATCTTAAATATCTCAGAGCTCCTAACCCAGTCATTCTTGCACCCCAGATAATAACATCGTTATTTTTTAATTTTTTTAACAAAGTTTTTCTACTTATCATTTAATCATCCTTGATTATATATGAGTCTGTTTCTACAAATTTTTTTTCAAAGAATTTGCACATTTTTTCTATAGCAGTTTCATGTTTAGTAAATTTAAAATTTCCGATTTCTTTAAACAGTCTTTCTGGATTTCCTGAATACTCTTGATTTTCTCCATCATTTTTTATAATTATATCTTCTTTAACACTCATTGTTTTCTTAATTATCTTTGCAAGTTCAGAGAATCTAACTGGATTTCCACTACATAGGTTATAAGTTTTAAATTTAGGATTTTTATAAAAACAAAAATTTTCAATAATTTTACAGAGGTCAATCGTATATATAAAATCAAATTTCATTTCTCGATTCATTGAAATAGGAAGTCCAGAAAGTACTCTACAAATATTATTTGAAATAAATCTTCTTTTAAACTCTTCAGTTTCTCCATAAACACCAAATAGTCTTAAATTATATATTTCTTTTTTTTTATGTGCTTCAATTTCTCTTCCACATATATACTTTGATAAGTAATAGCCACTTTCAGGATAGCTTTGAACTGACTTCTTTTCTTTCATTAATTGGGTATACTTTTTTGGGTTATACTCAGCCCCAGAGCCTAAGTAAATTAGTTTTCCAAATTTGTCAGAATTATCTAGAAAATTAAATAACATTCTAACACTATTTTCTACTGAATTTAGTTCTACTGCAGCATGTAAAATAATATCAGGAGAGTTTTCTTTTAAATAATTTTTACAATCTTCAAAATCAGTTAAATTTAATTCTTTTCTTGTAGGGCATAAAATTTTCATTTTAGATTTAGAGATAAAGTAGTTTTTTAATGAACTACCTATAAAACCTGTACCACCTAAAATTAGTAATTTCATTAATATTTCCTAGGCCTCAAGCCATTTATTTTTTTGAAATTCTGATTTCGTACTAGCATTCATAATACTAAGAATTTTATCAGTATGTGGATCTAAATTTTCTTCAACACATACCATTGGAGCAGAACAAGATTTACAAAAATCAATACAATTTCGTTTTCCTTGTAGCATTGCTATCCTTAAATCTTTTAAGGATTGTCCATTCCATATATCACTTACACTTTCATTTTTTACATTTCCAATTACAACTTTTCTCGGCCAATCAAGAGTACATGGACTTACTGTTCCATCACAGTTAAAATGTAAATACATAAAAGTAAAGGGACATACTTTTTTCCATGAACTAATTGTTTGTCCGTACATTCCGGTTTTTTCAACCTCGTTTTGTTCTTTTTGTTGTGTTTCTGCCCATTGAGGAACAATTTTTTCTACAAAAATCTCATCGCAAATTGGTCCAAAGGTATCATAGAAATATTTTTTTTCTTTATTTGATAATCCAAATATTAATTCATTGTCTTTATCGAGTGAATGTGCCTCGTCAGCAATTTTCACATAAATAATTAGTTTTGAGTTAAACTTTATTTTTTTTTCGTATAAATCTTTAACTCCAGAAATAATTTTTGAAAAATCTTGTTTTACCCCAGCAACTTCCATGTATCTTTTATCGTCTAATCCCTCTAATGAAATATTTATTCTTTGAAGACCAGCTTTTATAATTTTTTCATTAAGAATTGGTTCAAGCCTAGAAGCGTTAGTGAAAACTTCTATTATTTCTGCAGTATTACTTTTACCCGCATAAGAAATAAAATCTGATATTTTAGGATGAAGCGTTGGTTCTCCATGATTTCCAATTTTTATTTTTTTAATTTTTTGAGGGAAATCTTTAAAATCATCTATAATTTTTTTAAACATTTCCTCACTCATAAACCCTCTTTTAAGACCTACTTTTTTCATTCCTAATGTGTCTGCTTGAAAACAAAAACTACATTTAAAGTTACAAACACTAGAAATATCAACGTGAGCTGATATTGGTGTTTCTAAGGGTGTTATATCTTCCAGTTTTTGTTTCTTAGCTGAATGTATTCTTGGTTGAACAATAGCCTTGAAATTATCATCCATAGTAGGATTCCTAAAATTAAATTACATCATCTTTAAATGCAATTATCTTGCCATTAAATTGATTGTTCTTTAGGAATTTTTCTACTTGTTTTGAGTAATCTCCGGGAAGCATTAATATTATTACATCACACTCACTTCTAAGAAATTCTTCTGGACTAATTATTTTTTTATGAAGTATTGGTGAATAAAAACCTTGTTTAAAAACTGCAGAATCAACTATGAAATCTATCTCTTTTATTTTAGATAAAGACATAGCTGCTAAAGATCGATGTCCGGCTCCCCAGATTGAAATATTTAAATTTTTATTTTTAATTTTTGTTACATACTCTTTGAGAGATCTAAGTATTTCATTCATTTTTATCTTTTCAATAGATAGATCTAATAACTTTCTTTTTCTCCCAATAAGTACAATGTCATTTTCATTGTTTTTATAATATATATCTTTTACTTCAAAACCTGTGTTTTCAAAGGACCTTCTTAATGTTTCTTTGGTAAAATAAACTAAATGATCAGATACGAATTCATACAAGCAACTTTTTTCGACTATCCTTTTTAAACTAGGAACTGAAAAATAAACATGACCTTCTGGTTTTAATATAGAGTTTACTTCCAATAAAAATTTTTTAATATTTGGTTGATGTTCTAAAAAATTATTACAGATTGCTAGACCAAACTTTTTTTTTGTAGGCAACCCATCAATCAAATAACCTTGTAAAACATTTTTTCCTTTTTGTCTTGAAATTTGAATACTTTTTTTTGAGTTTTCTATACCTGTAACATTTAATCCACAGCTTTCTATCACTTCAAGAAAGTCTCCTTTTGCTGAACCTATCTCAACTACATTACTATTGAACAAATTATATTTTTTAATAATTGATGAAAATTCATTAATTAAATTTTTTTTTGAATTTTCTGTCATTGAAGCTGCAGTAATAACATCCTTATAATTATTTGGAGGCTTATTGTTAAGTTGAACTAAAGAACACATGGGGCACTGTAAAACCTTTAATGTTATTGCACTATCTTTAGAAATATCTTTTTTTTTTAGAAAATACTGAGCTGATCTTGGAAAGTTTTTTAGAGTAATTAGTTCGTTAAATTTTCCAGAAAAATTACAAAGTTTGCATTTCACAAATTTAATCCCACTCTGATAAATCTATATCTTTTATATCCACAATATAAAGCATAAATATATGATAGTAATTTTTTATTTTTTTTAATAAGAAAAAAAAGTACTTTATTGCCATTAGCTAAACTTACACTGTAATTTTTTAAACATATTTTAAAATAACCTTTACTAATTAGATTTGAAAAATAATTTGAAAGAAAGAAAAAATCTTTTAATGAACTTACTCTCATTGTAGATCTTACGTAATAGATCATTAAATATGCAGAAATACAATGATGAATCATATTATTTAGGATTAAGGAATCTATATTTGAATATTTTTTTATAATTTTTTTTGCGGATCTCACTGCCCACAAGAACCCAAATAGATGATTTATACTGTGAGTTATTGCAAAAGTAGAACTTAACGATTTTCTATAGATTATAGAAATATAGTTTTTGTAAATTATTTGTTTTGAATAAATGAAATCTGGATTTTTTAATAATATTTGATGTGTGAAGTGAACATCTTCAGCTGTATTCATTTTTTCGTTAAAAAGTGTAGTGCTTTCTTTAAAAATTATATCTGAATTATAAAGCCTTCCCCAGCAAGATGTAAATAATGACTTTTTATTTGGTTGTTTAAAATATTCTTGCATGTAATCAACCAGCTTTTTTGTTTTAAATTCTGCTTCATTGGGTAAATGATTTATTATAACTTCACTTTTTAGTTCACAGGATTTATGAGAACATATAATTTGAGAGACTTTTTTATTTAAAAATTTTCTTAAATTTATAAAATTATCAACAATTTCATCATCGGCATCCAAAAAAAATATCCATTTTGTATTTTTACATTTTTTTATACCAATATTTCTTGAAGCAGAAATACCTTTATTTTTTTTATTTATAACATGTAAATCAACTACCTTTAAATTCTTATATTTTTCTATGATTTTTCCTGATCTATCTGATGAAGCATCATCAATGCAAACGCAAAAGAAGTTAAGCCATTTATTTTTTTTAACCACTTTAACTGAATTCAGACATCTATTTAATGTGTCTTCGTTATTAAAAATTGGAATAATTATTCCAATTGTTAATTTTTTATTTAATGACATTAGAGTCATAAACCTTATAGTCTATTGGCTTTTTTGTTTGAATTGCAGGCTCTATTTTTGGCGCGTCATAGGATCTACCCATGCAATAATTACATGCGGGAATAAATTTTATATCAGAAGTATATTTTTTAATTTTATTTCTTTTTGCATTTACAGAAACGCTATTTCCTTCATCAAGCGGAATACCTTTTAATCTATCTGCATTTGCAGCAAATGGACATCTATAGAGCTTTCCATCAGTCAAAGTTAAAAGATTTTTCCCACAACAATCTGTAAATAACTTTTCCATTTCTGGTAATGTTCTTTTAAAATCAAAGATTACTCCACAATCAGTCCAATTTTCAGGAGGATGATCTCTAAAAGGAATATTATTTGCAGATAAAAAATCAATTACTTTTTTTGTGTTTTTAGATAGTTCTCCATAAGTTGTAACTGAAAAAACCACCTTATTATTTTTTAAAATTTCAATGTATTCATCTTTCAGCGGAATCGTTGCATTAGTATAAACAACAATTCTAGAAAGCTTCTCATTTTTGGATATTTCTTCGATGATTTTATAAATATCTTTATTCATAAACGGCTCACCACCAATTAATCTTACCTCATAAATATGGTCTACATTATTAATTAATATTTGAAAGTCATGTAATATTTCTTTGTACAAAACATTTATTGGATTCAAATAATATTGCATTAAATTAGAGCAATCTTTGCATTTAAGTGAACATCTTTCTGTAATGATAATATCAATACTTTTCAGAAATAATTTTTTGTCAGAATAAAAAGATTTATGGCATGATTCTACAGCCTTCAAAGAATATTCTACGTATGATTTATCCTCATTTTTTAGAGGATTATTTGTAACTTTTTCATTATCTAAAAATTTTCCAAGAGGAAGCCATTCCGCTGGTGACAAGCTATCAACTTTTGAAATTACGTCTTGAATATCTAAAACGGTGACAATTATAAGTGTATTCTTATTTATTAAGTTTTTTGCTTGTTCAATTGAATAAACTCTCAAGTTATTAAATTTTAAACCTATTTTTTTTATATCCGAGTCAATAAAGCCCTTAATTCTTCCATTTATATTAGAAGATAACCATTTTCCTGCAGTTCCAAATCCATATAGAAAAATGTCTTTATTTAATGACGGTATTTTAACCAAACCACATTCCTTTTTTTTTATATCAAGAGAACTCAGCAAGTTTCTTGCCAAATTAGATTAAAACAAAGGTTAATTCAGATTAAAGAATAACTAACCTGTAAAATTTTTGGTAAAACTCTTTGTAAATAATTTTCTTAATAACTAGGCAAAAGGACTATTTGTCTCAAGGATAATAGATATTTTTCCCCAATTGCCTCATTGAAATTACTCTTTATATAAATATTTGTATAGTTCATTCCTGCTTGGTAAATAAGATATATTAGCTTAATACTATCTTTATCATTTAAAAGTTCTGCAATACTTCTAATTTTATTCCAATGTTCTTCGATCTCAACTATAAAATCATCACTTACATCCTCATTTTTTTTTTTACAGGATTCAGCTTGCATTTCCAGCTTTAGAATTATTAAATGAGCTAAATGATCCCATAAGTGGCAAGAATTATACCTAAAGAAAATTTTTGGGAATTTATTGATAGAAAAGATTTCTTTCATTTTATATATATCGTCGATTACATTAAAATATCTGGTCGCTACATTCGCGTTAGTCCAGTTTTGGATAGTTTCTGCCGTCTGAGAGCTTTCTTGTTCTTTTACCAAAGGCATATCTAAAAATAGACCCATTTTATCGTGATTTTCTTCGAGAATTGCTGCTGAATGGTTAAAAGCACTAGCTTTTTTTTGACTACTCATATTCGACTGATAATTTGTATTGACATTCATTTTATTAAATATTTTGATTATTTCATTTTGTTTTAAGATAATTGAAGAAATCCAACCTAAAACTTCGTGATAGCCAAACTTTAAACAAAGATTAATAATAGAGTCTTTGGAGATTCTCTTTTTTATTGAAGACTTTCTTGACGAACAAGCATGAACAAAAGTTAATTCATCACTGCTCTTAAGTATATTATCTAAAACAGTTTGAACAGAATATTCATTTTCTAAAATATCGTCATCACCAATCCACCATACCCAATCTGCATCTTTAGGGATTACTGAAGCTAGGTTCCTACAATTTACAAGGTATGGTAAAACATTTTCTTTAACTTCATCTTTGATATTATAAATATGAAATCTTTCTTTTTTCTTTAAGCCTTCCAAATAAGAATTTGTATCGTCAGTCGAATATGTGTTTGAAATAGAAATGTCGATAGAAATATTAGCTTGAACTTTTTGTTTAAGAATACTATCAATAAGTTTTTTTAGATGATTAATTCTGTTGTAAGTCAAAATTGCAATAACAAATTTTATTTTCTTCATAACTAACTTTAACATAAATACATATTTTTTTATCATCACCCTTTTATTTTTTTACTTTTATTTATTTAATAAAAATTTTTAAATTCCTAGTAGTAACAATTCAAACTATTTTTAGCTATTTATGGCATGTTAATTGCTGATGTTAGTACTATAATACAGGAGAATTGATGGAGAAAATTAGATTTGCTATAGCTATACCAACATACAACCGTTTAGAAAGATTAAAAAAAACAATTGATTCGATACTTGCTCAAAAAATAGGAAAAAATGTTGAGCTTTATATAGTAATTTCAAATAGTGCATCTACCGATGGTACAAAAGAGTTTCTTGATAGTTTAAAAAAGAAAAATTTCTTCATTCATAACAAAAGATATAACTTTAAAAAAAATGAAAATTCCCAATTCTTTAATTTTGAAAATTTAGCAAAAACTATTCCTAATAATGTTGATTGGGTATGGTGGATAGGTGATGATGATCTCTTTATGTCTACTAATTCAATTAATTATATTGCTCAAAAAATAATTAAATACAGTAAAGAAGACATATCATTCATACATGCTTGTCAAGCAAGGAGGTCAAACAATAAGTCGCAAGATTATAAAGATTCCCTTTTTAATCTGTGTAATAAATTTGGTTATCATGAATTATTAGGCTGGTTATCAAGTTTAATCTTAACAAAAGACTTAATGAAATATGTACTAAATGAATGCTCAAAAAATAAGTTAAGAGTTTTAACAAATAGTAAATCCAAGAACGAAAAATTACCTTCAGCTTTTAGTCACTCTGCTGCAATATTTAAAAAATGTTGTAAAAAAAAAGCACTGCTAATTGATCACCCAAATCTAATTGACCCTCAAGACTCTGTTCAAACTGAAGATTCCAAAAAAAGATGGGCAAATGAAAGTGTCGGTTATAGGTACTCAATTGTAATTGATGATTTTTTAGAATTTCAAGAATTGGGTCTCATTAGAAAATGTTCTTCAAATTTTTTTAGATATTTACACTACAAATATTGGGATCATTTAGCTTCAATGTATATTGGCGAATTACTTGAAATAGGAAAAAATACGGATGTAAAAAAAACACAAATAACACAGGCTTTTATTAATCAAGTTGAGGAAAGATGGACAAAACTATCTAAGTTAGGTCAATTTATTGAAAATTCTTATGATATGAAACAACTCAGCCATGTATTTCAAGCAGGTTTAAATTATTCAATGCTATATATAAATAGTGGTTTTAATCATGAAATTGGCAATTTATTATTGGCAAAGTTAAAAACTTTGATCAGTATTCCCACTCACAGTTTCAAGTTAACAATTAGTGACCCAGTGTCACTAATAATGAATTACGACAGAAAAAATGTGAACTCTAAAAAACCCATAAAAACTTTTCCAGAAAATAATTCTAACCACCCTAATAATTTTTTATAAAAAATATGAAAGAAAAAATTACATTCTTAAATTCATGCAGAGTTTGTAAAAAAAAAGATATATCAAAAATATTAAGCTTCAAGGATATGCCTTTTACTGATGAGTTTATATTGAAAGAAGATATAGGAAAGGAATTCTTATATGACATCAATATTTTTCTATGTAATAACTGTCTAACAGTTCAGACACAACATGATGTTGATATTCAAAAGTATTATATTGATTATGAATATTCAGTAGGAAACTCACCAACAGCATTAAAGTTTATGAAAACTTTAGCCGTTAAAATTAATGAAAATTTTTTTACTGGTCATAAAGAAAAATCTATTCTTGAAATCGGTTCAAGTGATGGGTCACAGTTAAAACAATTCAAAAAATTAGGATTTGACGTTTTAGGAGTTGAGCCCTCAAATCAACTTTCAAATTATGCTAATGAACAGAATATTGAAACCTTAAATGATCTTTTTTCAGAAAAGATGGTAAAATCTTTTGAAAAGAAAAATCAGAATTTTAATATTGTACTACTTACTTACACTTTTGATCATCTCCCAAAGCCAGGTGAGTTCTTAGAAAATTGTTGTAAAATAATCAACAAAAAAAATGGTTATCTTGTTATTGAAGTTCATGACTTAGAGCAAATATACAAAAAAAATGAATTTTGTCTCTTCGAACATGAGCATTCCATTTACTTAACTAAAAAATCTGCTTCAAAACTTCTTGAAAGATATAATTTTGAAATTGTTGATTTTAATTTTGTTGATGATGATATCCGAAGAGCTAATTCATTAATTTTTATAGCAAAAAGAAAAAATCAATCAACAAATTGTCGAAATATTTCAACTAAAGTACCTAAAGTTCTGGAAAGTAAAGAATTTTATCACGAATTTGGAAAACAAATAAAAAAAGCAATAACTAATTTAGACAAATATATCTCAAAGCGAACTAATGAAGGAAAAAAAATTGCAGGCTATGGTGCAGGTGGAAGAGGAATAATGACTTTAGCTAATATGAAAAATAGTTTTAAATTAGACTTCCTAATTGATAAAAATCCAAAATCTGATGAAATTTATACACCATCATCAAATATACCAGTTGTAGGTTTAAATCATCTTAAAAAAAACACAATTGATGAAATACTTGTCTTCAGTTATGGATACATTAATGAAATCAGAGAAGAACTAAAT
>MDTB01021688.1_pt1 | contig 12542 bp, 6 predicted proteins | sample 811161 | NCBI WGS metagenome assembly MDTB01 (sample SAMN05326650, study PRJNA326480) | marine metagenome | isolation source: seawater | place: Mediterranean Sea | collected 2009 | reverse complement strand
GAGGAAAGCTTTAAGTATGTATATGATAATTTAAAGAAAGATGTTCATCTTGCTTCTATTGCAGGAGGAACAGATTTAGTTGGTTGTTTAGTTTTAGGAAATCTTTACTCAAACGTTTACATGGGAGAAATTCAAGGTCAAAGCCTTGGTATAGATGTGGATGTTTTTACTGATGAGGGGAGGAGTGTTAAAGACGGTGAGAAGGGAGAGCTAGTAGTTAAAAAACCTTTTCCATCCATGCCTGTTAAGTTTTGGGGAGATGATGATGGACAGAAATATCATAAAGCTTATTTCAATAGATTTGAAAATATTTGGCATCATGGCGATTTCATTGAGCGAACTAAGAATAATGGTTTTATTATGAGAGGAAGATCTGACGCTACGTTAAATCCCGGAGGTGTAAGAATAGGAACATCAGAAATTTATCAACAAGTTGAAGACATTGATTTCATAACTGAAGGCCTAGTTGTTGGGCAAGATTATAATGATGACGTAAGGATTGTCTTATTTATTACTACAAAAAATAATGAAGAGTTAGATGATGAAAAAATAAAATCAATTAAATCAAGAATTCGAAAAAACTGCTCTCCAAAACACGTTCCCGCAATTATTATAAAGGTGCCAGAAATTCCTAGGACAAAAAGTGGTAAAATAGTTGAATTAGCGGTTAGAAAAATAATTCATGGAGAAATTATTAATAATAAAGAGGCAATAGCTAATCCAGAGAGTTTAAAATTTTTTGAAAATTTGCCGCAGTTAAAATCGTAGCGCGTCATTTTCAAATATTAACTTAATTTAAAATTTAAATTAATTTAAATTAAGAACGGCCCTAAACCCTAGAACTCCTATTAAAGGTTTAGGGCTGTGTTTTAAATAATCTTCGCGCAATTTTTGTGTAACATTGAATGAAGTTCAATAAGTTTTTCGAAACTCTTATTGTAACCTCCACCTAAAACACCACACAAAGGAGTATTTTTTGAATAGAAATTCTCAATTACTATTTGATCTCTTTTATCAATTCCTTCATCAGAAATTTTAAGTTTGCCTAAACGATCCTCAAAGTGAATATCAACTCCAGCTACGTAAAATATAAAATCATACTTATTTTTGTTAAGCTCTTTCATATTTTTATGAAGAATATTTAAATATTCATCGTCTTCCATATGATCTTTGAGCTCAACATCGATATCACTCTTAGATTTCTTTGCAGGATAATTAGATGCACAATGCATACTAAACGTTAGAACATCTTTGTCATTTTTGAAAATTTCTGAATTTCCATTTCCTTGATGAACATCTAGATCGATTATAAGTATTTTTTTTGCGAATAATTTATTTTTCAAGTAATTGGCCGCTACGGCTACATCATTAAATACACAATAACCTGCTCCACAGTCATAGGTGGCATGATGACTTCCTCCAGCAGTATTACAAGCAAGTTTAGAGTCTAGTGCAAGTTTACTAGCTAAAACTGTTCCACCAGTAGCAACGAACGATCTTCTCGCAACACTGTCGTTAATAGGAAAACCAATTTTTTTTTGAAGTTTTAAATCCAAAGTCTTGTTTTTAATATGATTTATGTATTCTAAAGAATGAGATGTTTTCATTGTGGAAATAGAACATTCTCGAGGGATATGAAATTTTTTTACCACACCTTCTTTAATCAAATGGTCAGCCAGAGCACCAAATTTTTGAATAGGAAATTTGTTGTCGTCGTTAATTTTAGCTACATAGTCAGGATGATTTACAACAGGAAGTTCCATTGAAAAATAATTTATCTTTCAATACACATCGCAACACCCATACCACCGCCTATGCATAGAGTCGCCAAACCTTTTTTTACATCACGCTTAATCATTTCATGAATAAGTGTAACAAGTATTCTTGTACCAGATGCTCCAATGGGATGACCCAGTGCAATAGCTCCGCCATTTACGTTTACTTTTTCATTAGGTATAGAAAGAGTTTTTAATACTGCTAAACTTTGTGCAGCAAAAGCTTCGTTAATTTCAAACAAGTCAACGTCTTTTATATTCCATCCTGCTAATTCTAAAGCTTTTTTTGATGATGGAATTGGACCTGTTCCCATTAACGCTGGGTCCACACCACAACTTGCCCAAGATTTTATTGAAACTAATTTTTTAATTCCCTTTTTTTCAGCAATATCTTTACTCATTACTGTAACTGCAGCAGCCCCATCGTTTATTCCTGAGGAATTTCCAGCTGTTACAGTACCATCTTTTTTAAAAACTGGTTTAAGCCTTGATAAAGCTTCTAAGTTAATACCTTCGCGCGGATGTTCATCTTTACTAAAATCTATTTGAGTTTTTTTTGATTCAATTTTTAAATCAATTATTTCCTCATTAAATTTATTTTCTTTTTGTGCATTAAGAGCTTTTTCTTGAGAATTAAGAGCAAATTTATCTTGTTCACTTCTAGTAATTTGAAATTTTTCTGCAACGTTTTCAGCAGTAATACCCATGTGATAATCATTGAATGCATCCCATAAACCATCCTTAATCATTGTATCTACTAATTTAGCATCACCTAATTTCTTTCCATCCCTTAAATGTAAGGCATGTGGAGCCAAAGACATGTTTTCTTGACCACCAGCCACAATAATATTTGCGTCTCCCGACTTTATGCTTTGAAAAGCAGAGGCAACAGATCTCAAACCAGATCCACAAACTTGATTGACTATATAAGCAGGCTTTTCAATCGGAATACCTGATTTTATAGCTGCCTGTCTAGCAGGATTTTGACCAGTCCCTCCTGTTAAAACTTGACCTAAAATTATTTCATCAACCTCTTTGTTTTTAATTTTTGATTTATTTACAGCATCAGTAATAACGGCAGATCCCAAAACGTCTGCAGAGATATTTTTTAAGCTTTTTCCTAAAGAACCTACAGCAGTTCTAACAGCAGATGTTATAAAAATGTCCTTCATAAAATTACCTAACCATCTAATATTTTTTTGGCCTACTAAGAGCAACAACCATTGCAAATATTATAAAAAAATATGTTGAATTACCAGTTGTAAAAAAACTACCAGTGCTTTTTAAAGGAAAAATTTCAGTAATTAGAAGAAATATAAAAGGAGTGATAATATGATTATCTTTGAGCGTGGAATTAGTAAAATATTTTTTAAAAAGCGAGATATAAACCGCAATAGATAAAATTACAAAAACTAAAGCTAAACCTACCAGACCAGTTTCTGTAAGTATTTCTAAGTAATAATTATGCGGATGCATATTACATATAAATTTTGATTTCCGATCAATGTTTTCTCTATGATGACAATTATATCTAAAACTTTTTATCCCTCCGCCGATATATTTATTTAGCAACCAAGTATCATAAAAAGTTGCAAACTCTTTAAAATATGGTGGGGCATTATTAGTTCTATAATCACTAGAAATTATAATTTTAGATATTTGAGAAACTTGACTATAGAAATTTTTAAAATTATTTCTTACATTAGAATTAAAATTAAAAACTAGTATAAATAATATAGCGAAAGTTAGAAAAAAGGTAATAAAATATTTTCTGGTCTGATTTTGAAAAATCACTATAAGCAAAATACTAAATAAAAACAAAATAAGAGGCATCCTATTTCCAGATATAGCTATGGCAATAAAAAAAATTAAAAACAATAAAGGTAAAATTAGATTAATTATTTTTTTAAATTTGATTCGAAAAAAAATAGGAATTAGAAAAAATGAAAATAAAGAAAATCTTTGAAGATAACCTCCAGCAATATATTCATTACCAAATGGACCAGAAAAATGTCTACCCGCACTACTATAACCAAAAATATCTTTCCCAAACTTCAGTTGAATGAAAATATCTAAAGCCACAAAAATGGAGAAAAAACTACAAGAAGTAAAAAATAATTTGAAATTAATTTTATTATTTTCAATCAAAAATCGAATTACTAGGTATAAAATTAAAAATCTAAAAAAAGCAACAGATTTCATCGTCGTGTAAAATTTTGGCATCCACGCTTCTTCTATAAAAAAAGAAATATCATTAATAGTACCTGTTGTAAGAATTAGGAAAAAGAACAAGAAAATTATCTTATCCAAAAAATAATATTTTATTTTAAAAACTTCTTTACCGTAGAAAAAAAATACAGATAAAATCAATAATATAATATTTATATTTATAATTGTGTTACCAGCAATAAAGCTTAAGGGTATGAAAGCTAGTAAAAAATTAATTAAATTATTTTTAGATTTAATTTGATTTAAAATTTGTGACATTTTATATATTTCACGATAAAATTTGGTCAATTTATGATACTTATATATAACATGATTTTTTTTTCGATTTTAATTTATATAACAAATAATGGCGCCTGTAGCTCAACTGGATAGAGCGCTTGGCTACGGACCAGGAGGTTCTGGGTTCAAATCCTAGCAGGCGCACCAAAATTTTAACAATGAACAAATCTCTTTTAACTGAAAGAATATTTTTACTTTTATTTTCATTATCCATAATTGGTTCCAGATTATTTGTATTTTATTTTTATAAAGATTTAAATTTGGAAAATGAGTGGGCTAACTTATTTCACAATCTGCAAATCAGTGGCGTTATAGGATTTAATGTAATACTTGATGATAATACTGTCATTCAAAAATTTGCTGAGGCAGGAGATAAAGTATTACCTTCGGTTTGGATGCCACCATTCTACCTCTTTTTTCTTCACACAGTAAACTTTATTATAGGAAATATTTTTCAATTAACAAACTCAATTATTATAATTCAAATACTTCTTAATTTACTTTCAATATATATTTTTTTTCAAATCGTTAGAAAATTTTTAAATAGAAAAGCAACATTATATTTAACAGTAATTTATGCTTTCTTTCCTGCTTTAATCTTCTCTTCAGTGCAGATCTCTTCAGTTTCAATTCAAATTTTTTTAATTTTATGTTTTCTTTACTTTATACCCGACAATTTCTCTCAAAAAAGAAAATACTCATTAATTATTTTTTCTATTTTTTCTGGAATGTTAATTCTTACTCGTGGAGAATTTTTTATTTTTTATATTTTCACACTATTTTATTTCTTTATTTTTAAAGATCAAAAGATAAAAAATTTGATTAGTTCTATAATTATTACTTTATTAGTTTTAAGTCCGTATTTGTATAGGAACTATAAAAATTTTAATACAGTCGTTTTAACAAAGTCTTTTGGATATAATCTTCTTAAAGGAAATAATAAAAATTTTAAAGTCGAAGGAGATGTTTCAATAATAAATCAAATAAGAGAAAATATAGATATTCAGGCAAACAATTACTTTGAAATTAAGATCGATAATATTTACAAAGATGAAGCTATAAAATATATTAAGGAAAATCCTTTAACTTTTGTTAAAAATTATTTTAAAAAGTTTTTTTCTTTTTTGATAATAGATATTAACTCCTCTAACAATAATTATTACCACCTAGTTCATGTAGTGCCAAAATTGATTATCTCAATTTTAGCTTTGATTAGCGCATTAATAGGCTTAAAAAGAAAAAGTTTTTTCCAATATTTAAGTTTATATTATTTTTTTAACATTTTATTATTTTCATTTTTTTTTATATTACCAAGGTACAGTGTAATATTAATACCGATACAATTGATTTTAATAGGACTAGCTTTTAAAGTTGTGAGGAAAGAATAATAATTTTTCTATTGTTTTTTTTAATGAATATAATAAAACTTTTTTATGAAATTTTTATTTAACTTACCTTTACAAAAAGCAGTTGTTATTTTTTTTATCATTGTAATTATATTGCTAATGATTATTTCTTTGGCTTTATAAGTAAGAAATAAACAATAAAAAGGTTCCCAAAATAATTCTGTAAATAACGAAAATTATTAGGCTAAACTTTTTAACGTATAATAAAAAAAACTTTATTGTTACCAGAGAACATATGAAAGAAAAAACGGTGCTGGTTAAGCTAAGTGTTGAAAGACTCAAGTCATTTGTTAAATACAATTCTTTTAAACCAAAAATTGAAATTGTTCCTAGAACTGGGATCGACATTAAAAATGATATTTTAGCTGCATCAATTCTTTCAAAACTCAATAATCTTGCACCAGTAATTGTTATTCCAGACCTACTTACTCCTGGAATTAACGCAAGTGTTTGAAAAAATCCAATTATCAATGCATTTTTAAAAGTAAAATTGCTATTTAAATTTTTAGACAATTTAAACTTATCACTCAAGAATAGAAGAACGCCAAAAATAATAGTCATCCATCCAATAATCTTTATATTTCTTAGGTTATCAATTAAATTTAATTCAACTAAAAAAAAACCAGTAATCATAACCGGAATAGACGATAAAATAATCTTAAAAAATAAATTTTTATTTTTTACAAAGTTTATAATTTCTTTGTGAAAAAAAGTAATAACTGCTAAAAAGGATCCAATGTGCAAGCTTACATCAACCATCAGACTTTGATTATCAAAATTTAAAAACTTTGAAAAAATTATAAGATGCGAAGACGAACTTACTGGAATGAATTCTGTTATTCCTTGAACTAAAGATAGAATCAATACTTCAACCATTCTTAATCCATAAAATTGAAGGGTGTTTTTTTAATGTCATTTCAAGATGCATATCAGGTATGCAAATAATAACACTCAAAAATAAAGGATTTTTAATATATAGGTAACTATTATTGACCTTATTTTACTATTTTTGATGTTTTAATTTGATTATTTTCATTATCTTATGAATAAAAAAATGCTCCAATTTGTGGATGTTCAAAAAGAGACGCCTGAAAAAAGAGATACTAAAAAAAGAAAGGGTGACTTTAATGAGATCTACAATGAGTACATTACTAATAAAGCTACAGAACAATCTAGCAGATGTTCTCAATGTGGAGTTCCTTTTTGTCAGATACATTGTCCCTTAAGTAATAATATTCCAGATTGGTTAAAATTAACAGCCGAAGGAAGATTAAAAGAAGCTTATGAAGTATCTCAAAGCACTAATAATATGCCAGAGGTGTGTGGCAGAATTTGTCCTCAGGATAGACTTTGCGAAGGCAATTGTGTAATTGAGCAATCAGGTCATGGAACAGTAACTATTGGCTCAATAGAAAAATACATCACAGATACAGCTTGGGAAAAAGGTTGGGTGAAACCTTTTAAGGTAAAAAAAGAATTAAAGCAATCAGTTGGAATAATCGGTGCTGGACCTGCAGGAATGGCTTGCGCTGAAGAACTAAGAAAATCAGGTTATCAAGTTACCATCTATGATAGATATGATAGACCTGGTGGATTATTAATTTACGGAATACCTAATTTCAAATTAGAAAAAAATGTTGTAGAGAGAAGAACAAATCTCCTTAAAGAGACTGGGATAAAGTTTGTTCAAAATTTTGAGGTTGGAAGAGATAAATCCTTATACGAACTTAAAGAAAAACATGATGCAATCTTAATTGCAACAGGAGTGTATAAAGCTAGAGAAATAAATATACCTGGTCATAATCTCAAAAATATTTTCCCTGCTATGGAATTTTTAACAGCCTCTAACAGAAAAGGCTTGGGTGATAAAGTAACGCTATTTGATGACGGTACTTTAAACGCAGAGGAAAAAAATGTTGTAGTAATCGGAGGAGGAGATACGGCCATGGACTGCGTGAGAACATCAGTGAGGCAAAAAGCTAAATCAGTAAAATGTCTATATAGACGAGATAGAGAGAATATGCCTGGATCGGCAAGAGAAGTAGGAAATGCAATTGAAGAAGGAGTTGAATTTGTTTGGCTAACTAACCCTAAAAGTTTTATTGGAAGCACAAAAGTTGAGGCTGTTGAAGTTAACAAAATGAAATTGGGCGAACCTGACTCTTCGGGAAGAAGAAGACCTGAAATTGAAAAAGGATCTGAATATAAAATTTCTGCAGATCTTGTAATTAAATCTTTAGGATTTGATCCAGAAAATTTACCGAAATTATTTAATGCTGAAGAATTAGTGATTTCTCAATGGGGTACTATTAAAATTAATCTAAAGACAATGCAAACTAATCTAGACGGTATTTTTGCAGCAGGTGATATTGTGAGGGGAGCTTCACTTGTAGTATGGGCAATAAGAGACGGTCGAGATGCAGCAAACCAAATAGAAAAATATTTAAAATTAAAAATTGAAAAAAATAAATCTGTAGAAGCAGCTTAAAATGAATAATTACGAAAAAAATAAAAAAATTTTAGAGAAAAGCTTTAATTATAATAAAGATATGGAGCACGATGCTTGCGGGGTAGGTTTGATCGCTTCTACTAACGGTAAAAAATCTAGAAGGATTGTTGAATATGGTATCGAGGCTCTTAAAGCAATTTGGCATAGAGGAGCAGTAGATGCCGATGGTAAATCAGGTGATGGTGCTGGAATACAAATTGAAATAGCACCAGAATTTTTTAAAGAGAAAATTTTATCTACTGGTCATACTCTTGACGAAAAAAATAGAATATGTGTTGGAATGGTATTCCTACCGCGAACAGATTATTCCGAACAAGAAAAATGTAGAGAAATTATAGAATCTGCTTTGTTAGCTGAAAACTACTATATATATGGATGGAGACAGGTTCCCATTAATCCAAGTGTTCTTGGAAAGACAGCCGATCAAAATCGTCCGGAAATAGCTCAAGTAATGTTTAAAAAAAATGAGACTTTAATAACCAATGACCTTGAAAGAGATTTATTTGAAACAAGAAAAAAAATTGAAAAAGACGCTAGAGATCAACAAATTAAAGGCTTTTACATATGTTCTTTTAGCTCAAGATCAATTGTTTATAAAGGAATGTTTTTAGCCGAAATGCTTTCAGAATTTTATCCAGATCTTAATGATAAAAAATTAACTTCTAGGTTTGCAATTTTTCACCAAAGATACTCAACTAACACTTTCCCTAGCTGGGACTTAGCTCAACCTTTTAGAACTTTAGCGCACAATGGAGAAATAAATACTTTAAAAGGCAATATTAATTGGATGAAAATACACGAGCAAGATATGTCTAGTCCACTCTTCAAGAATGTAAAAAATTTGAAGCCAGTTATAAGAAGTTCTTCTGACTCTGGCGCACTTGATAATGTTTTTGAACTTTTAACTCACTCAGGAAAATTAGCCCCATTGATTAAATTGATGATGATCCCAGACTCATGGTCGAAAAGAAGCAAAACGGTACCAAAAAATCATCAAGACTTGTTTAATTTTTTAAACAGCACCATTGAACCATGGGACGGTCCAGCCGCAATCTGTGCAACAGATGCTAAATGGGTTTTAGCTTCATCCGACAGAAACGGATTAAGGCCTTTAAGATACTCGATCACTTCCGATGACTTATTCTTTGCAGGATCAGAAACTGGAATGATAAAAATTCCAGAGGAAAAAATTATTGAAAAAGGAAAACTTGGGCCAGGTCAAATTATTGCTATTGATTTAAAAAAAGGAAAACTATTTAAAGATAAAGAAATAAAAGATCTCTTAGCAAAAGATTATAAAAAATATAACAAACAAATAATTGATCTCGAAAAAAAACTATCATCAGAAGATGAAAAACCAAATTTTATTGGTGAAGATTTAAGGAAAAGACAATACTTATCAGGATTGAGTATAGAGGATCTAGAGTTAATTCTTCATCCTATGGCTGAGGAAGGAAAAGAAGCATCTGGTTCTATGGGTGATGATACACCAGTAGCAGTTTTATCAAGCCATTTCAGACCAGTTTCCCACTACTTCAGGCAAAACTTCAGCCAAGTCACTAATCCTCCAATAGACTCATTGAGAGAAAATAAAGTAATGAGCCTAAAGACAAGATTTGGAAATTTAGGAAACATTTTAGATTTTGATAATTTAACGGAGGAAAATATTTATGTTCTTGATAGCCCAGTATTAACTAACTCACAATTTAAGAAATTTAAAAAATTTTTCTCAAAAAAAGTAAAAATAATCGATTGTACTTTCGATATAAAAAATTCCCTCAAAGATAGAATTGAAGCAATTAGAGAGGAAGCGGAAACATCAGTAAGAGAGGGTAGTACTTGTTTAATTTTGTCAGACAAAAATATATCTAATCAAAGAGCAAGCATCCCGAGTATATTAACAGTAGGCGGCATACATTCACATTTAGTAAGACAAGGGCTAAGAGGATATTGTTCTTTGAATGTAGAGTGCTCTGATGCCATGGACACCCATTCTTTTGCAGTTTTAATTGGAGTAGGAGCAACAACAATTAATCCTTATCTAGCTATCGACGGTATTTTTCAAAGATATGAAAAAAAATTGTTTGGAAAATCAGATTATGAAAGTTGTGTTAAAAAATTTAAAAAATCAATCGATGCAGGTCTTCTAAAGATAATGTCAAAAATGGGTATCTCAGTTATAAGTTCTTATAGAGGAGGATGTAACTTTGAAGCTGTGGGTTTAAGTAGAGCTATTGTTTCGGATTATTTTCCTGGTATGTCATCAAGAATTTCAGGTATAGGAATTATAGGAATTGAAAAAAAAATTAAAGAACTTCATGAAAAGTTTAATTCAAAAAATGTGTTTACTTTACCGATTGGAGGTCTTTATAGGTACAGAAAAAGTGGTGAAGATCACCAGTATCAAGGTAAACTCATCCATTTACTGCAGAGCGCAGTCGGCAATGGATCGTATGAACAATATAAAAAATATTCAGCCGGCATCCATAACTTGCCACCAATTAATATAAGAGACTTATTAGAATTTAAAAAGAAAAGGAAACCAATCAATATAAATGAAGTAGAACCTATAGAGGAAATTTTAAAAAGATTTGGAAGTGGTAGCATGTCTCACGGAGCATTATCAGCTGAGGCGCACGAAACTCTAGCAAAGGGCATGAACAGAATTAAAGGAGCCTCGTGTAGTGGAGAGGGCGGTGAGGATGCTAAAAGATTCAAAATACTGCCAAATGGAGATAGCGCTAATTCGAGAGTAAAACAAATTGCATCCGCCAGATTTGGGGTAACTGTAGACTATTTAAATAATGCAAATGAAATAGAAATTAAAATTGCTCAAGGAGCTAAACCGGGGGAAGGAGGACAGCTTCCAGGCTTTAAAGTAACAAAAGAGATTGCACGATTGAGACACTCCACACCTGGCGTTACATTAATTTCACCACCACCTCATCATGATATTTACTCAATAGAAGATCTAGCGCAACTTATTTACGATTTAAAACAGATTAATCCTGGTGCTAGAGTAGGAGTTAAATTAGTTGCATCAACTGGAATAGGTACTATTGCTGCAGGTGTTGCAAAAGCTAAAGCAGATATAATTTTAATTTCTGGTCATTCAGGTGGAACAGGAGCTAGCCCTCAAACTAGTATTAAATACGCAGGTATTCCTTGGGAGATGGGTTTAACAGAGGCAAACCAAATTCTAACATTAAATAACTTAAGACATAACGTTACTCTAAGAACTGACGGAGGATTAAAAACTGGCAGAGACATTGTTATGGCTGCGATGATGGGAGCTGAAGAATATGGGATGGGAACTTCCTCTTTGGTTGCAATGGGATGCATAATGGTGAGGCAATGTCATTCAAATACATGTCCCGTTGGAGTTTGTAGTCAAGACGAATCTTTACGTGAAAAATTTACTGGAACCCCTGAGAAAGTTGTAAATTTATTTAAGTTTGCTGCAACGGAAGTAAGGGAAATTCTTGCTTCTCTTGGATTTAAGACGATCAATGAAATTATCGGAAGAACGGATCTATTAACTCAAGTAAACAAAGGCGCGTCTAATTTAGACGATTTAGACTTAAATCCGCTGTTAGTTCAGGCAGACCCAGGAGAAAATTTAAGATATTGTAAAGAAAAGCATATTAACAAAGTTCCCGATACGCTTGATGAAAAAATTTGGTCTGAGATAAAAGATAAGATTAATATTAATTCTGAGAACAAGTTTAATTATGAGATTGAAAATACATCAAGATCTGTTGGAACAAGACTATCTCATCATTTATATAAAAAATTTGGCAATAATAAATTGGTAGAAAATATAGTTCAGATTAAATTAAATGGTTCAGCGGGACAGTCTCTAGGAGCTTTTTTGACTAAAGGCGTAAAACTTACTGTAGAGGGAGATTGTAACGATTATGTCGGTAAAGGATTATCAGGAGGAACAATAGTTGTATATCCGTCTCCCAAAAATTCATTGGTTTCAAATGAAAATACCATTATTGGAAATACTGTTCTTTATGGAGCAACTTCTGGAAAATTATTTGCATCAGGGCAAGCGGGAGAAAGATTTGCAGTCAGAAATTCAGGAAGTTTCTCAGTAGTTGAAGGATGTGGGGCTCATGGATGTGAATATATGACTGGAGGAACAGCCATAATATTAGGAGAAGTCGGCGATAATTTTGGAGCAGGTATGACAGGCGGTATGGCATTTGTTTATGATGAAAAAAATACTTTTGAAAATTTTGCAAATCCAGCCTCAATAATGTGGCAAGAAGTTGAAACAGATTATTGGAAGAAGTTTTTGAAAGAAAGTTTAAACACTTTTGTCAAAGAAACAAATTC
>MDTB01015189.1_pt1 | contig 12542 bp, 14 predicted proteins | sample 811161 | NCBI WGS metagenome assembly MDTB01 (sample SAMN05326650, study PRJNA326480) | marine metagenome | isolation source: seawater | place: Mediterranean Sea | collected 2009 | reverse complement strand
ATTAAGAAAAATTCAAAAATTTCAAACAAAATTATTCAAGCCGCGTCTTAATAATTATTGTAATTATTAAGACCAAACCTTAAAAGAGAGGTAAAGTATTAATTATGGAAGTAAAAAAAAGAGCAGAAATTATAACTGATTGGATAAATAATTATTGTGATTCGGCGTCATATAAACCGAAATCGCTAGTTGTTGGAATTTCAGGTGGAATTGACTCTTCAGTAGTTAGTACTTTATGTGCAAATACTGGACGTAAAACAATTGTGTTAACGATGCCAATAAAACAAATTAAGTCTCAACATGACTTAAGCCTATTACATGCAAAATGGTTAAAGAATAAATATGAAAATGTTGAACATCATTTGTTAGAGATGGATAAAATTTTCAATTCATTTTCTGAAGTTTTAAATAACTTTGATAATGAGCATGGATATGCCAACTCAAGAGCAAGGTTGAGAATGGCTACACTTTACCAAGTTGCAGCGGCAAATTCAGGAATAGTTGTTGGAACTGGAAATAAAGTTGAGGATTTTGGCGTTGGTTTTTATACTAAATATGGTGATGGAGGAGTAGATATATCTCCAATAGCTGATTGTACCAAGACGCAAGTTTGGGAATTAGGCAGATATCTAAAAATTTCAAATGATATCATTAATACTCCGCCAACGGATGGATTATGGAATGATGGAAGAAATGACGTAGATCAACTTGGAATGTCTTATGAAGACTTGGAAAAGGCTATGCGAAATAAAAATGATCCTAATTACCAAAAATATTTAAAGATAAGAGAAAAAAATTTACACAAGATGAAGCCTATACCAGTTTGCACATTTAATGAATAATCTACACTTAACAAATTCTTTAACTAGGAAAAAAGAAATTTTTAAACCGATTAATCCTGAAAAAATTTCCTTATATGTTTGTGGACCAACAGTTTATGATAAACCACATGTTGGCAACGGTAGAGCTTTAGTTGTTTTCGATTTATTATTTAAAATTTTAAAAGAAATTTACGGCAAGACAAAAGTTACTTATATAAGAAACATAACAGATATAGATGATAAAATTATTGAAACTTCGAAAAAAAAGGGAATACCGATATCAGAATTAACTAATGAAATTACAAAAGAATTTCACTTAAATTGTGAGTCTTTATTTTGTAGCAAACCAAATTTAGAACCTAAGGCTACAGAACATGTTGAAAAAATGATTTACATGACGGAAAATCTTATAAAACTAAACGCAGCTTATGAAAAAAAAGGCCATGTATATTTTTCAGTAACATCGTTCAAAAACTATGGACAACTTTCTAATAAAAAAATTGATGAACTTAAAATAGGAGCAAGAGTTGAAGTTTCAGATTTAAAAAAAGATCCTTTAGATTTTGTTTTATGGAAGCCCTCAAATAACGATGAGCCAGGCTGGAGCTCACCATGGGGGAGGGGAAGACCAGGGTGGCATTTAGAATGTTCAGTAATGAGTGAAAAATATTTAGGAAGTCAGTTTGATATTCACGGTGGAGGATTAGATTTGATTTTTCCTCATCATGAGAATGAAATAGCACAGTCTTGTGTAAATAATAAAACTGAAAAATTCGCTAATTATTGGGTACACAATGGATTTGTAACATTTAATAAAGAAAAAATGTCAAAGTCTCTTGGAAATATATCTACTATAGCTGACGCTAACAAAAAATACTCAGGCCAAGTTGTAAGATTGGCTTTGCTGAGCTCTCATTATAAACAACCTTTAGATTGGAGCGAAGAATTATTAAAATTACACTCAAAAACTTTGGATAAGTGGTACTCAATTTACACATCAGAATATAGTGAAAAATTACCCGAGTGTTTTAATGATTTGTTAGATGATCTGAATACTCCACTATATATTTCAAAATTACATGATTTATTCAATCAATCGCAAAATGGAAATAAAGAAAAAATAAAAGAGTTCAACAAAGCTTGTAGATTAATAGGTTTATTTCAAGAAACAAAAGCTGAAAGAGAGAAATTTAAAAAAAGCAAAATAAAAATAAGTGAAAAAATGATTTTAAGTAAAATTAAAGATCGAGAAAATGCCAAAAATAACGGTGATTACGATCTTGCAGATAAAATAAGAGATGAGTTAAGCAATGAAGGTATTGATATTAAAGACATTAAAGATAAAACAACTTGGAATTATAAATGAACAAAGAAAAAATATATATATTCGATACAACTTTAAGAGATGGTGCGCAAACTGAGGGAATTGATTTTTCTATCGAAGATAAAAATAAAATAGCACAAGTTTTGTCTGAAATTGGAGTTGACTATATAGAAGGTGGATGGCCAGGCGCTAATCCGGTTGATACTAAATTTTTTTCTAATCCGCCTAAAATGAAAAAAACATTATTTACTGCATTTGGAATGACTAAAAAAACTGGAAGGAGCGCGGAAAATGATCCAGGACTAGCTTCGTTAATGAATGCAAATACTTCTACGGTCTGTGTGGTTGGAAAATCATGGGATTTTCATGTCCAAGTTGCTTTAGGTATCAAAAACGAGGAGAATTTGGAAAATATTAAAGAAACCACAAAACATTTTGTGAAAAATAACAAAGAGTTTTTATTTGACGCTGAACATTTTTTTGATGGTTATAAAGCTAATCCGGAATACGCAATTAATTGTCTTAAGCAAGCATATGACAACGGCGCAAGATGGGTTGTTCTTTGCGACACAAATGGAGGCACACTCCCAAACGAGATTAGAGAAATAGTCTCGAAAGTTTCAAAAATTATTCCTGGTAAAAATCTTGGAATACACGCACATAATGATACTGAAAATGCTGTGGCAAACTCATTAGCTGCAGTTGAGTGTGGTGTAAGACAAATCCAAGGAACTATAAATGGCTTAGGGGAAAGGTGCGGCAATGCAAATCTTATGTCGATTATTCCTAATTTAACTTTAAAAAAATCATTTAACGATAAGTACGAAATCAATATTAAAAAAGAAAAATTATCATCACTAACAGATTGTTCAAGGCTGTTAGACGAAATATTAAATAGAAAACCAAATAAAAATATGGCTTATGTAGGTGCTTCAGCTTTTTCTCACAAAGGCGGTCTTCATGTTTCAGCCGTAAAAAAAGATCCAAAAACTTACGAGCATATTGATCCTAAATTAATTGGAAATCATAGAAATATAATAATTTCGAATCAATCAGGTAGATCAAATATAATATCTAGACTTGAAAAATATGGAGTAAAAATTGATTCCCAAGATCCAAAAGTTCAGAAAATTTTGGATGAGGTTAAAGATAGAGAGTTTAGTGGATATTCTTATGATGGAGCGGACGCTTCATTTGAATTGTTAGCAAATAGGCTGCTAGGTAAAGTTCCAGAATATCTAAAAGTTAAAAGTTATGACGTCAATGTTTCTAAGTCCGAAAAAATTCAGACAAATGCTAAAGTTGTTTTTCTAATTGACGGAAAAGAAATTGAATGTTTTGGTGAAGGAAATGGACCTGTAAATGCATTAGATAATGCTATTAGATCTAACTTCAAAAAAGTTACAAAATATTATAATTTTTTTTCTGATTTAAAACTTCTAGATTATAAGGTCAGAATTTTAAATACTGGAACAGAAGCAACAACTAGAGTTCTTATAGAAAGTACTGATAAAAAAGGTATAAGTTGGTTTACGGTTGGTGTTTCTCCAAATATAATTGAAGCCTCATTTAAAGCTTTAATTGATAGTTTGGACTATAAGCTCTATAAAGAAAAAGCTCCTGCAAATTTAAATGAAAAATAAATTTGGCTTTGTATTAGTTAAGCCTCAACTAGGTGAAAACATTGGAGCATGTGCCCGTTCGATGAAAAATTTTGGATTTGAAAAATTAAGACTTGTTTCTCCAAAATTTTCTTTTCCAAACCATAAAACTAAAGTTACATCTGTTGGGGCTTATAATATTATAGAAAATGCTAAAGTATACAATAATACAGAGGACTCAATAAATGAGTTTGATATTGTCATTTCATTGAGTGCAAGAAAAAGAGATATTAACAAAAAACATATAACTATGGATGATTTTAAAAAAATTTTACAAAAAAGAAATAATACCTCTTTTGGTTTTATGTTTGGACCAGAAGCATCAGGCCTTTCGAATAAAGATCTATCCTTCTCAAATTTTATTTTACAAATTCCCACATCGAAAAATTTTAAATCATTAAATTTATCTCACTCTTTTACTATAGTTTGCTATGAAATATTTAAGTTATTAAATAAAAAGATATTTAATAAAAATGGAAAAAAATTGAAAGTTTCCTCAAAATCAAAAGTTTCGTTATTAATTAAGTATTTAAAAAAGTTACTTGATGAAAAAAATTTTTTCTCTCCTAAGGAAAAAAAACAGTCAATGCTACTTAACATTAATAATTTAATTTATAGATTAGAGCCAAATGACAAAGAATTGAGGATTTTAGCAAGTATTATAAGTTCTTTAAGTAAAAATAGTAATAAACCTTAATTGACAAATTAATATGAAACCTTATAAACATTTTAAAATATAAATGACAAAAAGACTTAAATCCAAACATAAAGTAGATAGACGATTGAAAGCTAATATTTGGGGCAGACCTAAAAGTCCCTTTAATTCAAGAGCATATCCTCCAGGGCAACACGGACAAAATAAAAAAGGAAAACCAACTGATTACGGTATTCAGTTACAAGCAAAGCAAAAACTTAAAGCTTATTATGGAAATATTAACGAAAGACAATTTAGAAACATTTATAGAAAAGCCTTGTCTAAAAAAGGCGACACTACTGAAAATTTAATTGCTTTACTTGAAAGCAGACTTGATACAGTAATTTATAGAGCAAAATTTGCCCCAACTGTTTTTTCTGCAAGGCAATTGATTAATCATGGACATATTAAAGTGAATAAAAAAAGAGTAAATATTTCTAGTTATTTAGTAAAAAGTTCAGACGTAATTGAAATTAGAGAAAAGTCTAAAAATTTAATAGTTGTGGACGGCTCTTTGCAAAGCAAAGAAAGAGATGTGCCAGAGTACATTCAGTCTGATAATAAAAATAAAACAGCAAAGTTAATTAGAAAACCGAAATTCTCTGAAGTTCCTTACCCGGTAGTTATGGAACCTAATTTAGTTATTGAATATTATTCTAGATAATTTTTTACAACAATTTTTTACTTTTAAATAATTCTATTAATTCGCCTTTTTCAAACATTTCTTTAACAATATCACTTCCGCCTATAAACTCACCTTTGACATAAAGCTGGGGTATTGTTGGCCAATCACTAAAATCTTTTATACCTTGTCTTAAATTTTCATCATCTAAAACATTTACACCAATAAAATTAACTTTTAAATGCTTAAGAACATTTGAGACAGCCATTGAAAAACCGCACTGCGGAGACTCGGGGGTTCCTTTCATAAACAAGCAAATGCTATTTTGCTCTATTAAATTTTTTATTTTATTGCTTATTTCCATTATTTACCCTCTGTTGTTATACTCAATGCGTGTAGTTCATTTCCCATTTTACCTTTAAGAGATTTATAAACAAGTTTATGCTGCTCTATTTTATTAAGATTATTAAATAATTTTGATTTTATCACTGCTGAGTAGTGATTATTATCGCCCATTAGATCCTTTATTTCTATTGATGCATCTGGGATAGACTCTATTATCAGTTTTTTAATTTCTTCAATTGGTAAAGGCATTAATAGTTATTATACCATTGATTATTAATTTTAAATAGGTCATTAACGTTACACTTCATTTCGTCAGTAATTTCAAACCTTTTTGTTTGAGTCGATCCAATAATCTCGTAATAAATATCAGCGTTTTTTAATATTTCTTCAACTTTATTGGTATTTTTTTCATCTATTTCTAAAATATATCTACTTTGATCCTCTCCAAAAAAATACTCAAATAAGTTGATTAAATTTTTTGGTTTTTCGACTTTAACGCCTATATTAGATGACATTGACATTTCACTAAGAGCAACCAATAAACCTCCATTTGAAACATCATGTGCAGAAAGTACAAAATTTTTATGAATTAAATTTAAAACAATTTCTCCATTATTCTTTTCATTAAGCAAATTAATTTCAGGTGGTTTACCATCATGAATATTATAGTTTTCTTTTAAAAAACAACTTTGCTCTAAATGACCGTTAGTATTTCCAATTAAAAATATAATACTATTTTCTTTTTTGAATTTGTGGTTTAAAGATTTAACTAATCTTTTTATAAGACCAACTCCACCTATCACTGGAGTTGGAAAAATATTTTTTTTGTTTGTTCCATTGTAGAAAGACACATTACCAGAAACGACTGGATAATCCAAAAATTCACATGCTTCTTTAATGCCCTCTATACATTCTGCGAATTCACCCATGATTTCTTTATTTTCTGGGTTACCAAAGTTTAAACAATTAGTGATCGCCAAAGGTGTGGCTCCAACTGAAATCAAGTTTCTCCAGCTTTCACAAACTATTTGCTTACCGCCTGAAACTGGATGTGATTTACAATAATTTGCCGAAGAATCCACCGTTACAGCTATTGCTTTATCTTTATTATGAATTCTTATAATTGCTGCATCAGAACCTGACCTCTCAACTGTATCACACATGACCATTTGATCGTACTGGCTTGTGATCCAGCTTTTGTTAGAGTGATTAGGTGAGGAGAGTATCTTATTTAATGCATCTTCTAATTTTATTTTTTTTAATTCTTTAATATTTATTTTTTTTTGTGGTAATTTTTTTCTAACCCATGGTCGATCGTAGATTGGTGCTTTTGAAGCTAGAGACTCAATAGGAATTTCGCCTATTACTTTATTGTGGAATTTCATTGTTAAGTTATTTGTATCTGTCGTTTTGCCAATTACAACAAAATCTAGATCCCATTTTTCAAAAATTTTTTTAGCCTGTTCTTCTTTTCCATCTTCTAATATAATCAACATTCTTTCTTGGCTTTCTGATAGCATCATTTCATAAGGTGTCATATTCTCCTCTCTACATGGAACTTTATCTAATTCTAAATTAATACCTAGCGAACCTTTTGAGGCCATTTCTACACTAGAAGATGTCAATCCAGCTGCACCCATATCTTGAATTGCAATAATTGAGTCGTCTTTCATTAGCTCTAAGCAAGCTTCTAAAAGTAATTTTTCAGTAAAGGGATCACCAACTTGGACAGTCGGTTTTTTTTCCTCAGAGTTATCATCAAATTCTGCTGAAGCCATTGAAGCACCATGAATACCGTCTCGACCAGTTTTTGAACCTACATAAACTACTGATTTATTCAAACCTTTAGCTTTTGAATAAAAGATTTTATTTTTTTTAGCGTGACCAACAGCCATTGCGTTGACTAAAATATTTTCGTTGTAAGTTTCATTAAATTTTGTTTCTCCAGCAACAGTTGGTATACCTATACAATTACCATAACCACCAATGCCTGAAACTACTCCATTCAACAAACTTTTAGTTTTACTATGATAAGGTGAACCAAAATGAATTGAATTTAATAATGCGATAGGTCTAGCACCCATTGTAAAAACATCTCTTAAAATACCCCCAACTCCCGTCGCTGCACCTTGATAAGGCTCAATAAATGAAGGGTGATTATGACTTTCTATTTTAAATACTATTGCGTCATTGCCTCCGATATCAATTACTCCAGCATTTTCACCAGGACCTTGTATTACTTGTTTTCCTTCTGTTGGTAATTTTTTTAGGTGTATCCTTGAGGATTTATAAGAGCAATGTTCATTCCACATTGCTGAAAAAATTCCTAATTCAAGTAAATTAGGATCTCTTTTTAATAATTTTTGAATTTTTTTAAATTCCTCTAACTTTAACCCGTGACCTTCAATAATTGATTTAGTAATTTTCATATAATTAATTCATTAAACTTGAAAAAAGATTTTCACCATCATTATTTGAGATAATACGATCAATCATTCTCTCTGGATGAGGCATCATTCCCAAGATATTTTTTTTAGCATTAAAGATACCAGCTATATTTTCAATAGAACCATTAGGATTAGAATGATTATTTATATTTCCTGTTTCATCACAATATTTAAACGCTATTAAATTTTCTTTTTTCAATTCATCTAAATGTTTTTTATTTGTAAAATAATTTCCCTCATTATGAGCAATATTTATTTTTAAAATTTGATTTAATTTATATTTTGACGAAAATTTAGTTTTATTATTAATTACTTTGATATTTACATCGCGATTAATGAATTTAAGATTTTTATTTCTTAATAATGTTCCATTAAGCAAACCTGTTTCAGTCAAAATTTGAAAACCATTACATATTCCTAAAATTAAACAACCATCGTTTGCTGCCTTAATTACTTCATTTATTATCACTGATTTGCCGGCAATAGCTCCTGATCTCAAATAGTCTCCATAAGAAAATCCCCCAGGTATTACTATTAAATCTGTTTTAGGTAAGCTTGTTTCTTTATGCCAAACCATTTTGTTTTTAAATTGCATTTTTTCTAATGCAACAGCAATATCTCGGTCACAATTTGAGCCCGGAAATACGATTACAGATGATCTCATGATATTTTACTTATAGTATAATCTTCTATAATTAAATTAACTAATAACTTTTCGCACATTTCATTAATTTTCTTTTCTGCTTTATTTTGATCATTCTCATTTATTTCGATTTCAAAAAATTTTCCCTGTCTAATACTTTTGAGATTTTTCATTCCTAGATTTAGTAGAGTATTTTGAACAACTTTTCCTTGAGGATCTAAAACATCTTTTTTAAGAGTGACTGTTACTGAAAATTTCAATTTATTTTTTTTTGAATTTTATTGGAATTGTTTTTCCAAAATTTACTTCACTTATATTCATTTCCTCGTGCATAATTCCAAGTCTTCTCGCAACTTCTTGATAAGCTTGAATGATATTGCCAAGATCTTTTCTAAATCTATCTTTATCTAATTTTTTTTCAGTTTTTGAGTCCCACAGCCTACATGTATCTGGGCTTATTTCATCAGCTAGTACTATTTCTTTTTTTTCAGTTTCTTTATTCCAGGCTTTCCCGTACTCAATTTTAAAATCTACCAACTTAATTCCAATTGTTTTGAACATACCAGTAAGAATATCATTTATTCTTAAAGACATTTTGTCTATTGATTTAATTTCATTTTCAGAGGCCCAACCAAATGCATAAATATGTTCTTTAGAAATTAAAGGATCATTAAGCTCATCCTTTTTGTAACAGTATTCTAATAACGGTCTATCTAAAGGCGTTCCTTCGGGTATACCTAATCTTTTTGTCAAAGATCCTGTAGCTATATTTCTAACTATAAATTCAATTGGAAAAATTTCTGCTTTTCTAATTAACTGCTCTCGCATATTCAATCTTTTTACTAAATGAGTATTAATCCCACATTGAGATAGACTTTTTAAAATGTATTCTGAAATCCTATTATTTAATACGCCTTTACCTTCGACTTTAGCCTTTTTTAAATTATTAAAAGCTGTTGCATCATCTTTAAAGTGCTGAATAACTAAGTCTTTATCTTTAGTTTCGTAAATAATTTTTGCTTTGCCCTCGTATAACTTATTTCCTTTATTCATTAGATTACTTTTTTTTAAGACTTCTGTTAAAAATTATATTAATTTTTTTCGTATGATAACTAAAATCAAATAACTTTTTTATTTTATTAACAGGTATTTTATCAGTAATTTTTTTGTCTGAAACAATTTTGTCTAAAAATGAGGATTTTCCTTGCCATGCACTCATTGCGTTTTTTTGTACTATTTTATAAGCTTCTTCTCTAGTAAACCCAACTTTAGTTAACTCAATTAAAACTCTTTGAGAAAAAAAAATTCCATTAGTGATTTCTAAATTTTCCTTCATCTTTTTTGGGTAAATGTTTAAATTTTTGATAACATTATTCAACCTAGCCAAGGCAAAATCCAATGCTATTGTTGTATCAGGTCCTATGTTCCTTTCAACAGCGGAATGTGAAATGTCTCGCTCATGCCACAATGTAACATTTTCCAAAGCTGGAATAACACTTGATCTAATTAATCTTGCAAGGCCAGTTAAGTTCTCACTAAGTATTGGATTTTTTTTGTGAGGCATCGCTGATGAACCTTTTTGTTTATTTCCAAAAAACTCTTCAACTTCTAAAACTTCTGTTCTTTGTAAGTGCCTAATCTCAGTTGCCAATCTCTCTATAGAACTGGCAATAATTGCCATAGTAGAGAAAAATTGAGCATGTCTATCTCTTGGAATAATTTGTGTAGAAATAGGTTCAATTTTTAATTTAAGTTTTTTTGCAACATAGCTCTCAACTCTTGGATCAACATTTGCAAAAGTTCCTACTGCACCAGAAATTGCACAAGTTGAAATTTCTTTAATCGAATTTTCTAATCTTTTTTTATTCCTTAAAAATTCTTGGTAAAATGATAACATTTTTAACCCAAAGGTAATTGGTTCAGCGTGTATACCGTGACTTCTGCCTATACATAATGTGTATTTATGTTTGAGAGCTTGTTTTTTCATTGAATTCATAAGATTATCAATATCCTTTAATAAAATTTCACCAGATTGTTTTAGCTGAATATTAAAGCAAGTATCCAAAACATCTGAAGATGTCATACCTTTATGGAGATGCCTTGCTTCTTTACCTACTTTTTCGGCAATTGAAGTTAGAAAAGCTATAACATCGTGTTTTACTTTATCCTCAATTTGCAAAATTCTTTTTACATTAATTCTAGCTTTGGATTTTACTTTCTTAACAACTCCTTTTGGAATAATCTTTAGTTTTTCCATAGCTTCTGCAGCAGCTAATTCTATGTCAAGCCATAAAGAATATTTATTATAGTCGTCCCAAATTTTTTTTACTTCTTTTCTGGAATATCTTTCAATCATTTTGTGTTATTTAATTTTTAGAAAGCGTGAAAATTTCATATCCATCTTTTGTTACACCTATAGTATGTTCAAATTGTGCTGAAAGAGTTTTATCTCTTGTTACTGCTGTCCAACCGTTATTTAATAATTTTGTTTCATAATTTCCAAGATTTATCATAGGTTCTATTGTGAATATCATACCAGCTTTTATTTTTTCGCCGGTACCTTTTTCACCATAATGCAGTACGTTTGGCTCTTTATGAAATGTTTGTCCGATACCATGCCCACAAAAATCTTGAACTACTGAAAAACCTTCTGCCTCAACATAGCTTTGTATTGTTGCTCCTATATCTCCTAAATAAATATTTTCTTTTACAATTTTAATAGCATTCATCATAGCGTCATGAGTAGTTTTAACAAGTTTCTTTGCCTTTACCGATATTTCACCAATCTCAAAAGTTCTACTAGTGTCTCCATGCCATCCATCTTTAAATGCAGTTACATCAACGTTAACTATATCTCCTTCATTTAAAATTTTATCTGAAGGTATTCCATGACAAACAATATGATTTGTTGATGTACAACAAGATTTTGGAAAACCTCTATAAAATAAAGGAGCAGAATAAGCTCCATGATCTTTTATAAAATTATAACAAACCTCATCAATTTTATTAGTTTTAATTCCAGGTTTAATAATTTTAGCAACTTCATCAAGAGCGCCTGCTGCAATTGATCCAGCCACTCTTGTTTTCTCAAATGCTTCTTTATAATCTTCACTCATTATATTTTAATCTTTATTTCACGATTTAGTTTTATGCCTTTTGTTGAAAATTTACAATCAAAGCAAAGTATTTTAAGTTTTTTTTTAACAGCTTTTACTAATAATTCACAATACTCTGGATCAATATCTTTAGCTAATTCAAATTTATTACAATCATCTCTTTGAACTACATAAAAAAGATAAATGTCATAACCTTTTTTTCTAGCATTTAATAACTCTTTAATATGTTTTAAACCTCTAGAGGTTACAGCATCAGGAAATTCTGCTATTCCTTTTTGTCTTGAGAGGGTTACATTTTTTACTTCAATAAAAACTTTTTTATTTTCATTGATAACTAAAAAATCAAACCTTGTACTTTCACCAAATTTTACTTCCCGTCTAATTGTACTAAAATTTCTGAAATCTTTTATTTCTTTTGCCAGAAGCGAATTAAGAACAATTTTATTAGTTAAATGAGTATTAATTCCTACTTTTGTTTTCCTATCCTCAATGATTTGAAGAGTAAATTTAAGCTTCCTATTTAGGTTATCAGATTTACTTAACCAAACTCTGTTTCCTTTTTTTAACAAACCTAACATTGAACCGGTATTAGGACAATGGGCAGTAACGATATTACTGCCAATTTTAACATCAACGAAGAATCGTTTATATCTTTTTATAAAATGACCTGATATTAATTTATCTTTAAAAATCATATAATTAATAACTTATGAAGAATAAAAAAAAAGTAAATGCAGCAATTTTAATAATTGGAAATGAAATTTTATCTGGAATAGCAGAATTTCCTGATGCTGTAACCTCTAGAGGTTTAAAACATATTAAAGAGTTATTAAATGCTAGAAAAAAAGGTTACGACATTTATCTTTTTT
>MDTB01133769.1_pt1 | contig 12543 bp, 9 predicted proteins | sample 811161 | NCBI WGS metagenome assembly MDTB01 (sample SAMN05326650, study PRJNA326480) | marine metagenome | isolation source: seawater | place: Mediterranean Sea | collected 2009 | reverse complement strand
TAATCAAAAATATTTTTATTAAAATAATTTAAAACTTTAGGTTGGGCAGCCGCAATATTTTCATTTTTTTCGACAAGATTGATAAGATATTTTATCCATTCAGGATCTTGTATTGTATCATTGTTAAGAAAAATAATAAACTCACCATTAGCATAATCAGCACCACGATTACAGCCTCCTGCATAGCCATAATTTTCATCATTTTCTATTAATGTAATTTGAGAGTATTCTTCTTTTATCCAATCCTGACTACCATCAGTAGAGGCATTATCAACTATTATGATTTCATAAGAGTCAAACTGTGTTTCTAAAATTGATTTAATGCATTCTGAAAGTGTTTCAATACCATTCCAATGCGGAATAACAATTGAAACTTTCACATCACATTCAGCCAAATTTTATTCGCCGGAGCGAACCTCTTCCAATATTTTTTTAGCATTTCCATCACTTGGGTTACGGTTAACCCATTCAGATAATATAATCTCAGCGTCCGTTAATTGATTATTTTCTCTATAAATGTACACTAAAGAAGAAATTATTTCAGGATATGCTTTTTGCCATCTTGACCATTCACCTTTTTTCACAGTTTCTTTACTAAATCCACGTACACTCACCATACTCTCTTTTCTTAGATAATCACCACGCATATCTTCAAGAATATTAATGGCTTTTTCAGTATCACCTAGTTCTTTATAGAATGTGTTTGCATACTCAACTCTATTAAGAGGCCGGCCATTAATACGAATTACTAAATTTTCAAGTATCTTTCGCATAGCACCTGTATCTTCAAGGTCACCATAAATCCTAGCAACCTGATAATGTAAATCTTCAGATTGAATTGGGATTACATTCGTAGGAATATTCTTTTCCATTTTATCTAAGACTTGAATTATCTTATTTTTCAAATCATTTAAGTCTGAATCAGATCTATTTTTTTGCTTTTTATCTTTTCTCTGATACTCCATATAGTAGGTTACAGCTAATTGCATATACGCGCTACGATAGTTCTGGAGTAATCGTTTCGTCTGTTTATTATAAAATATTTTTTCATTCCCTAAATTGCGAAACATATATCCTGGCTGATAATCCCTAGACCAATTTATATAGCCATTTTCTTGCTCCAGTTCATCTTGCTTTATTTCATTATTATAATCATAAAACTCATCATGATCAAAATTAGATGACCAATCTTTTTTACCAATGTCAGTCATAAGGTTTGCAAACATTTTTTCTGTATCCACTGGTTTTGTTTTATGACTTTTCAATTGAAAAGTAAGACCCTGCATATCTAAATATTGATCTAACCCAATTCGATTTTGCTGAGAAACAGTTACAGCAAAATATATTGGGACTCTCCAAGCAGCATCATCAATAATTTTCATAATCATCATATCTTGGACTCGTAATGCCTGTCCAGCATACGTTGGCTTCATCTCCCACTCTATATATCCTTCTTTATTTTCTGGATCATTATACACAGGAACTTGAACTGTTCTTGTTTCCCATTGTTGAAGAGTAGATGTAAGCTTATCAATTTGAGAATCACTCAGATTTATAAATTTGGTTTCCTTAGACCTTTTATCTCTCCACTGTTTTATATACCATGGAGTATTTAATAAGCTCAAGTTTACAACCGCCACATCAGTCCTTAATTTTTCAACCTCTTGTAAATACCACAATGGAAAGGTATCATTATCTCCATTGGTGAAAATAATTCCATTTGGTCCACAAGACTGAAGGATATTATAGCTATAGTCCCATGCCACAAAATTCCCTGATCTATCATGCGAATGATAATTAGCTCTAGCCATTGCAGTTGGAACAAAGATTAATTGCAAAGCTAAAGCTATAATAATTAATCTTTTACTTAAGTCTTTATTTTCTAAATTTTTATTAATCCATTCACTAATTGCAGCAGCCCCTACACCTATCCAGATAGAAAAAGCAAAAAAACTACCAACATATGAATAATCTCTTTCTCTTGGTTGAGGATTATCTTGATTAAGATATAATATTATTGCATATCCAGTCATTATAAATAATGCCATTACAGAGAATGCCATTTTTTCATCACGGTATCCATGATACAACATTCCGATTATTCCAAGAATAAATGCAAGCGGTAAACCGAATTGTGTTATATCAATTCCATCTTCTCTATTATTTGCCCCCATTGATATTACCCCTGATTCAACAGATGGACCACGACCAGCAAACTGCCATAAAAAATAACGATTATACATCTTCCGGACTTGGTAATCCCAAAAGAAATCCCACTGTTTCCCTGTTTGATGACTTCTATAATCACTTTCTTGCTTAGATGAAAATTTTCTTCCTGGCCCCTCTGGATATCCTACTACTTCATGAATCGGTTTAATTCCCTTAAAACGACGAGGAAAAAGACCAACGCTTCCATACTGTTCTCGCTCTAAATACGAAATAAATGCTTCTACGGTTTCAGGGTCATTTTCATCAATCCCAGGGTCTTGATTAGACCTAATGAATATTAATGCATAAGTTGAATAACCAATTAGAACTAAAACTAAAGATGTGAACAAAACTGACATCAACTGCTTTTGATTTGTAATAGCCCAGACCATCCCCGCAAAAACCGCAAGAATTAATAAACCTGTTGATAGCACTCCAATAGAGTCAGCTATTTTAGGCATTCCTTTTATGATTACATTATGAATTATAAAAAAAACAAGTCCCGTAAGAGCAACCATAATTCCAAAAGAAACCCACTCAAAATTATATTTTCTAAAATAAATTATTAAAGCTACAAAAGGGAGTGTAAGCAAATTAAGTAAATGCAAACCCGTAGCAAGACCGATCATATATGCAATAATTAATATATATCTCTCGTGGCCTCTATTATCTGCTTTTTCACTCCAGATCAGTATAAGCCAAACAACTATTGCCGTAAAAAAAGTACTAAAAGCATAGACTTCCGCCTCAACGGCATTAAACCAATGACTATCAGTAAAAGCAAATGTCAGTGACCCTACTACTCCAGCACCAAATGATATCAATGCATCAGTAGTGGATTCAATTTTACCACGCCAATGATTCACCACCTTAACAATAATAAGATATAAAAACATCACAGCAAATGCACTTACTAATGGCGACATAAGATTTACTCGGAATGCAATATCTTCGCTAATAGGCAACATAGATGCTATCCGCCCCAGTAATAAAAAAAGAGGACTTCCTGGTGGATGAGGTACTCCAAGAGTATATGAAACGGCAATAAACTCGCCGCAATCCCAATAAGAGACAGTAGGTGCCATCGTATCAAAATAAACAATAAAAGATATTAAAAAAGTTATCCCAGCAAGAACTCGGTTAATAGAAATATAATTTGGATGAATCATTTTATTTTTTCTTTTTATTTATTCAGTTTTCTAAAGCAGAATTAGTATTATTTATAGAGTTTTTTACCTCAATAAAATTCATCTTTAATTCACTAACGGTATTAATAAGCATTTGTTCCTCATAATCTGTTAAATTATTCTTTGTTTTTCTTTGTAACATATTCAATAAATCCATGTAATACTTAGCCTGGTCAAGATTAATATCCGTTTTATTTGTTACAGGATTTTTCATCTTCCCCATTGAAATACTTGCACTAGATCTAAAGGTATCAACAATATAAGAAAATAAATTTTCATCTTTATCTAAAAAAGTTTTTGCCATAATCATTAAAAGTTATTTATCTAAAATCACAAACCGGCAAATTTAGTTCTATCAGTATCTATAGAAAACGAGTATTAATTAAATTAATTTTAAATTTTTTATCTGATCTGCGTAATTATTTTTAAATATTTTCCTAATCTCTTTATTTGATTGACTTTGAAGATTTGGATCTGCTTTAACTAAGTCAAATGCAAATTGTCTAGCTTCTCGAATTATATCTCCATCTGTGGCTAGATTTGCTATCTTATATTGAACAAAACCAGATTGCCTTAAACCAAAAAACTCTCCTGGACCCCTAAGCTGTAAATCTGCGTCAGCAATTTCAAATCCATCATTTGTTTGCTCCATTATTGCAAGTCGTGTTTGAGAAATATCAGTAATATTTCTCTTAACTAATATACAATAACTCTTTTCGGATCCTCTCCCCACTCTACCTCTTAATTGGTGTAACTGAGTTAACCCAAATCTTTCGGCATGCTCTACAAGCATAATAGTTGCATTAGGAATATCAAGACCAACTTCAACTACAGTGGTAGATACAAGAATTTTTATTTTATTATCCTTAAACTGTCGAATAATATCTTCTTTCTCATTAGTTTTCATTTTACCATGCAAAAGTCCAACATGAATATTTAAAAAATGAGAATTTGATAATATCTCATATGCTTCTACCGATGCTGCCAGATCAGACTTTTCTGATTCTTCTACTAATGGATACACAATAATACATTGTTTCCCTAATGATATTTTGTCTTTTATAAAATCATAAACTTTTTTCATTCTCATTGGGTCTACTACTTTTGTCTTAACAGGCAATCTATTAGAAGGTAATTCATCAATTATAGATAAATCCATATCCCCATGATAAGTTATAGCGAGGGTTCTAGGGATAGGTGTTGCTGTCATAGACATTAAATGTGGATTAAAACCTTTTTTTAAAATCTGGGCGCGCTGATTTACACCAAAACGGTGTTGTTCATCAATGATCACCAATCCTAAATTTTTAAAATTCACATCATTCTGAATTAACGCATGGGTACCAATTACCGCCGATACTCTTCCCGTTTTCAATCCATTTAGAATCGGTTCTCTTTCAATTTTTTTCATTTTTCCCACTAAAAGAGAACAAGCAATATTAACTTTATCAAATTCACTTTTAAATGATAAAAAATGTTGAACAGCTAATATTTCTGTCGGCACCAAAACCGCCACTTGCACATTATTACCAATAGCTAATGCCGCAATTAAAATTGCGATTACAGTTTTTCCACAACCTACATCACCCTGGATCAACCGATTCATGGGTCGCGAAAATTTTAAATCTTTATGAATGTCTTGAATTACTCTTTTTTGAGCATTTGTTAATTCAAAATCGAGACTTTTAGAAATCTTTTTAAAATATGGACCAATATCAGATAAGGCCTTTGTTCCATTAGATTTGATTTCATTTTTTTTTAGCGCAACAAGTAATTGTAAAAAAAAGTGCTCATCAAACTTTAACCTTCTGATAGCCAAATCTAACTCACCAATATTTTCCGAAAAATGAATAAGATTTAAAGCTTTTTCTAGAGGAATTAAATTGAATTTATTTAATGCTAATTGAGAAAATATTTCAGGAATTAATAACTTAGATTCAAGAATCTTCTTTATAATACTCCTTAATCTCCGTTGTTCTAAGCCCACAGAATGGAATTCTTTTGTTAACGGATAAATAGGTATCACCCCTCCCAATATACTAACATCATCAGTATCATCTAATATTTCAAATTCAGGGTGGGTAATAGTAAAGCCCTTATACCAATCAACTTTACCAAAAATTGCTAATCTTTGGCCTTTCTTAATCATATTTTTTATATAACGTACACCATTAAACCAAGACAATGTCAATAAACCAGTTCCATCTGAAACTATTACCTGGAAAATTTTACCTCGACGAATGGATCTTTCTCCATAAGTCTCTACTGAAGCAATTATATTTACAATATTTCCTTTTTCTAATTTTTTTATTGCGGTTAATACTGTTCGATCTAAGTGTCTTCTGGGGAAATAATATAGAATATCACTTACAGTGAAAAGGCCTTGCTCATTTAAAACCTTCTCCCTTGCAGGTCCCAAACCTTTAACAATGGAAAGAGGGGAAGAAAGCTCCAATGTTTTATACCTTTAGTGGATTATTTCCACTCTTTTCGATAAGTATAATAAACGCTTTTTGTCTCACTTGCCTGAACTTTAAAAACGAAATGAATTGTGGAGGCATCTTTCTTTTGATAATTTAAAGAAGGATCTTTAATTATCCAGTCTCCATTAATATGTTCAACAAGCAATATTTCAACTTCTTCATTTCTTGCATTAGTAACTTTAATCTCAATAACAGCCTCTTCACTTTTTCTTTGCCTATCATAATTAAGAACTTTTCGATTACCGACTACATCAAAAGCTCTTCCTGAAATTAAAGTAGTAGACCTTCCTTTTGGAACTTGACCCATTCTATCTGCGCCTATGTACTCTAGACCTGTTGATCCAGTAGAAGAATAAATTTCTACTTTCCCCCCAGGCAAAGAAATTCCAAGACCATTTGATTCTGTGTTTTGCATCGTAAGCTGCACTTCTAAAGGCTCTTCTTTTTGTCTTCTTTCACTATTTTCAAAGACATATTTTTTATTATAACCAACTTCTAATGGTCCATACATCCTTACCGTTATACTCTCTTTCGCCCCAAGATTATGTTTATCATTTAAAGAATAAATATGATAATCCCCCAATTCATTCTTATCCATATTTTGCATTGCATCATTCTGCATAGACATTTTTAAGGATCTATTCAATGACTCAGGCTTTGGCCGTCTAGTATTAATCTTATTTAAATTACCTTCAACTAATTGCAAACTGACATTTTCAAAATCCATATTAGAACTATTTGAAATAACTGCCTCAGCGATTAATTCACCTTTCTCTTCATTTAACATTTTTAATCGATAAACTGTAGTCCATAAAAAATTACTAGATTTATATACCAGTTCACCAGAGACATCATTACTCCCTTTAGATTTTAATTTCCATGAAAGATACGGATTAAAAGTTGGATTTTCTTTTTGAGATTTAGTACCAAGAGATTGAATCTCACTTCTATTAAAAGAAATTATTCCTGCGGATTGCCGCGATAATGTAATAGACTCTTTAGTAATTTCTAAGAGAGTACCTTTTATAAGCTTTCCATCTTTGGGCTTTACCTGGATTTGTTTACCACGCAGTCCATTAAAATACTCAACCCCCGAAAAGACATCATCATTAAAACGTTGAGAAACAATATCAGCTCCAGAGAGATTTAAGAATGGTGTATCACGATCAATACCATTAGGAAGCTTATTCCATGTTATATAATTATATCCAGGTTTTGTTGTCCAACTCACTGGCTGTTTCACTAGGGCAGTCCCATCTTTATAAATTGTAAGAGTAGCATTTTGAGATTGAGCGCAAAGAAAAATGATAAATAAAAATGAGATGTAAATTATTTTCATTGAATCATCTCCATATTTTTAGTGATTTTTTTTAATTCTTCATTCAACTTTTCTTTATTAGATCGTTCTCTTTCGACAACAGAATCTGGAGCTCTTTTTAAAAAATTTTCATTGGATAATTTTGAATCGATACTTGATAATAATCTATTAATATCTATAATTCTTTTTTCCATCCTAGTTTTTTCCTCTTCCAAATTTACTAAACCTCCAAGTGGAATATACAACTCCATACCACCCGATATTATTGTTGCAGATTGTGTTGGCTTATCAACATCCGAACCCATTGAAACCTCCTCAATCCTTCCTAAAGATTTAAGTAAATCTATATGATTATTCAAAAACATTTGTTCATTATCTTTGCATTGTATTACTAAATCTGAGTACTTCGATGGAACCACATTCATCCTACTTCGAACAGATCTAATGGCTATTATAATATCTTTTAAAATACTCATATTTTTTTCAGCAACCATATTTTCACAACCGCCAGTTGTTTTCCACTCAGAAATAATAATGTCACTTGAATCTTTGTTTCTAAAATAAGACCAAAGTTCTTCTGTAATAAAAGGTGAAAATGGATGCAATAATATTAAAACCGTACGAACACATTCAAGCGCAATTGATCTTGCCATATCAGCTTTTTTTTCATCATTACCATAAAATCGATTTTTTGCTATTTCTACATACCAATCACAAAAATCATTCCATGTAAAATCATATAAAGATTTAGCAGCTTCATTAAAATGGAACCTGTCTAAATGGTTATTGTAATCATTAATCATCTTTGAGAGCCTGCTCAAAATCCATTGTTCAGGTAGGTCTATATTTTTATGATCTAATTCCACATTAGGAAAACCTTGGTCAGGCATATTCATCTGTAAAAACCTACAAGCATTCCAGAGCTTGTTCATAAAATTTCGCCCAATTTCAAGCCTTTCTTTTGAAAAAAGCACATCTAAGCCTTGTGGCGCCATTAACATAACTCCAAAACGAACAGCATCAGTTCCATATTCATCAAACAAATCAAGTGGGTTAGGAGAATTACCAAGCGATTTACTTAATTTTTTCCCAGTATCATCTCTAAGGATAGAAGTAAAATAGACATCTTTAAATGGTAATTCACCCATAAATTCATATCCTGACATTATCATTCTAGCTACCCAAAAAAATATGATGTCTGGTCCAGTAACTAAAGTATTAGTAGGGTAAAACTTTTCCAACCTTTCATCCATATTAGGCCAAGAATGCACCCCCATTGGCCAGAGCCAGGAACTTGCCCAGGTATCAAGGACATCTTTATCACGAATCCAATTTTCAGAATCATTTGGCTCATCAATAGAAACATGTATTTTTGTTTTATCATCTTTGTGATACCAAACAGGTATTTGATGACCCCACAATAACTGACGACTAATACACCAATCTTTGATATTTAACATCCAGTGATTATAGGTTTTAGTCCAATGCTTCGGGTGAAAGTTAATTTTTCCATTGCTTACCGCATCTATAGCTGGTTTTATAAGCTCATCCATTTTCATAAACCATTGCTCAGACATATAAAATTCAATAGGCACTTGACCTCGTTCTGAGTATCCTACTTTTGTTTGATAATCTTCTTTTTTCTCTAAGAGACCATTTAATTCAAAATCTTTTACAATCGCTTTGCGAGCTTGCTCACGTGACATCCCTACATATTTTTCTGGCACATTCGAATTCATTGAAGCATCTTCTTTCATAATATTTATAAACTCAAGGTTATGCTTTTCACCAATTAAAAAATCATTTGGATCATGCGCAGGAGTAATCTTAACACACCCTGTGCCAAATTCAGGATCAACATATTTATCTGCGATAATAGGAATCTCTCTTTTAACAAAAGGAAGGATAATATTCTCTCCTATCAAATGCTGATATCTATTATCATCGGGATTAATTGCTACAGCAGTATCTCCAAGCATCGTTTCGGGCCTTGTCGTAGCTACAACTACATATTCATTTGAATTTTTTATTGGATAACGAAAATACCAAAGAGAACCATTTTTTTCTTTGTGAATTACCTCTTCATCACTAATCGCCGATTTAGAAATAGGACACCAATTAACTAACCTATACCCTTTATAAATAAAACCTTTTTCATATAATTTAACAAAAGCAGTTAACACCGCTCGATTATAATCATCATCCATCGTAAAAATTTCTTTATCCCAATCGCATGAACAGCCAAGCCTTTTTAGTTGATCAATAATAATACCACCATATTTTTCTTTCCAATTCCAGGCATGTTCTAAAAATTCACCTCGAGATAAATCTTTTTTATTAATCCCCTTTCCCTGAAGCATTTCAACGACTTTAGTTTCAGTTGCAATAGAGGCATGATCTGTGCCTGGAATCCAACAAGCTTCTTTTCCCTCCATCCTTGCTTTTCTAATTAAAATATCTTGTATTGTATTATTCAAAACATGACCCACCGTGAGCATCCCGGTTACATTTGGAGGAGGGATAACAATCGTATAGGCCTCTTTGTTTGATTTTGGATCTGCAGAAAAATAATCTTTAGAGAGCCAATGCTTATACCATTTTTTTTCAACTGGTTCAGGGTTATAGGTCTTTTCTAATTTTTGTCTAGACATGTTTATTAAGCATTAAATAAGATATCATGTTTAAATATTGGTCAATATTTTACAACATTCCAAATGTTCATACATTCGAAAGATCATTAATAATAAAAACTATCGCAAATAGAATATTTTCTTAAATATTTCGTAATATTGAATAACCAGTGCATAGGATATAATTTATGTTTCTATCATCACATGGACAGATCTTAAGTGATCTTAATTTCTGGATATTTTTTATTCCTACAATATTTATTCTATCATATGTCGCACTTTTATTTATTATTATTCCCCAATGGCTTATAAATGGTTATTTCGATCCCCAAAAAAGAAAAGAAAAAAGATATAGAGAACTGGAGTCTATTGCGAATGATATTGCGAAACTAGAAAATGACAAATAGAACTCTGATAAAAAAATAAAACCCGACTCAATCCTAAGGTGTTTCTATGGAGCAATTTTTTCAAGACAAACCCTAATAAATATTTTATGCACTAAAGATTCCGTTAAGCCATATATAATGATTGAAACGCAACGAATTCCAAAAGGAAAAAATAATTCCATCTACTATCGTGTTATTCATTTTAAATCATATACTCTTAACTTTCCTAAATGCAGCGTTGACCCAATACATGAATGGATAGACAGCATATCCCCTAACCCCGATGATATTAATTTTATTTCTAATGAAGAATTTTCAAAAAAATTTGATTTAACTGGAGAAGACCAAGCAAAAATTAGAGCACTATTTAACAAAGGTATTCGTAAACAAATAATTAAAAATCCTAATTGGACATGGAAATTTGATGATAATTCAATTTTAATAAAATATAGTATTATTAATCACAACATAAAGGATATGAATGATATAAAACACTCTTTTAAGGGATTGTCTTTACTACACAATAAACTGAATAAAAAAAATACTAATGCACTCCCCTCAAAAAATGAAATAGAATGAAATAGATCAAAAGAGATTATAGATAAAAAATTATATAATAAACGAATGACTACCTTTGGATTTTTAATAGGCTGTGGTACTCTATTAACTTTATTTGCATTATTTTTACTGCTTGTGTTTTTTGTTAGAATTGATTTTAGATTTCTCATACAAGGTATTTTTTGTATGTTTATTGGATTACCCTTGTTGCTTTACGCTAATTCTGAATGGAAACAAAAAACTAAAAACAGATGGGAAGGTTACTAAAAATTAAAATACTAACATTTTTTTTATTTAGAGTTGATGGTTAAAGCACTGATAAATGGGAACTGGAAACCATTTAATGATGATGAACTTCAACCTGGGACAGATTCTTTTGGCTTTTCCTCTGGCTTATATGAAACATTTCGAACTAAAAACTATAAACCTATTTTACTAGAACCACACTTGGACCGACTTTTTAATTCTGCTCAAAGAATAAATTTAAAAATAATTTATTCAAAGCAAGAAATTAAAAACATGATAAATATAGTTATAAATCATTTCCATGATAAAAATCAAAGAGCACGAATTATTGTCACAAAAAATAAGGTTATTATTTATTCTACCTCTTTAAATCTTGATAAAAAAATCTATAAAGGTGTGGATACGTTAACTATTTCTTATACAAGAGACTCTCCTCACATTAAAACAACTGATTATAAAGGCTGCTTAAATGCATATGAAATAGCAAAGAGGAAGAACTGCTTTGAAGCAATATTGCTAGATAAAAAAAATAATATTTTAGAAGGTAGCCGAAGTAACATTTTTTGGGTGATCTCTAATTCCCTATTCACCCGGAAGAATAATGTGCTCCCTGGAATAACAAGAAAAATAATAATTAAAAACTCACCGATCCCTATTCATTATGGGAAGCTTAATATATTTGATATTAATCGGGTAGATGAATTATTCTTAACAAATAGCGGATCAGGAATTATTCCTGTTACAAAGGTAAATTCAATTATAATTAATAAAGGTTTTCCAGGTCCAATAACATTTAAACTGCTAGAACTTTTTAGTTTATGGTCTAAAAAATCTTTTAAATAATTCTTTTTAAAAAATACCTTATTCATAATAATAAATTCAATTTAAAATATGTTAAATCGATTTTTCTATTCTGTTATTGATCATCCCAAAATCACTCTGTCTATTGTATTTATTATTACCATAGTTCTGGCACTGTCTATTCCAAAACTAAAGATTGATTTCTCCATTGAACATTTATTTTCCAAAAATGATCCCAACGTAGAAAAATATTTTTCTTTTAGAGATACATTCGGAAGAGAAGATAATGTAATAACTGCTATCTATAAACCATATAATGTTTATGAAAAAAATTTATATATCGAGCTAGAAGATTTAACCTATAAAATCGAGTCGTTAAATGGAGTGGAAAGTATTGCCTCCATTTTCACTCTTAGTGATATTGACGAAAATGCATGGCTAGGAGATTTCTATAACAACTCCTATGATTGGAATGAAAAACATATTACGGAAAAATTAAAATATATCCAGCAGGATCCATCGATTGGATCACGAGTGCTATCAAAAGATTTGCAATATGGGGCAATAATAGTTTCTCTTAAAGACAATGCAAATAATCATAAAAACCGAACTGCTCTAGTTGAAGAAATAAAACAATTAACCACAGATCAATTCGCAGAATGGACATTTTCAGGAGTATCTGTTTTGCGAAGCGAATATGTTCGTTATATGCTTAGAGATAATTTT
>MDTB01073102.1_pt1 | contig 12543 bp, 15 predicted proteins | sample 811161 | NCBI WGS metagenome assembly MDTB01 (sample SAMN05326650, study PRJNA326480) | marine metagenome | isolation source: seawater | place: Mediterranean Sea | collected 2009 | reverse complement strand
TTTCGATGATCTGACGTATTTTATTACAAAAATCAACATAAGACCATACAAGATACCCTTTTGCGTGAAATCTTTCCGTTAAAATAAAGGTAAACCTAAATTTGATTGCAATTTTTTAAGTTCAACAGAGCCAATTTTTTATTGTCCTCATCAAGAATAAAAAATATATAGCATAAATTAGCAAACAGCCTTTATGATATTCCCAACATCGGTTTTTGATACAGAATTATCTTTTTTATGTGCTAAATTGAGATAGTAAAAGTGTTAAATTAAGATAAAAAAGCAAATCTTTCATGGGTATTTTTAAACAAGTTCAATCAATAAAATTTCATCCCTCTGGATGGCCTTTTGTCGCCTGCTTAAGTATAGGAGGGTTCCTTATTGGCTCTATTTTGGGATCTCCCATCTTAGTTATGGCTGGATCAGCAGCTGTTGGGATTTATCTTTTTCGGATCCAAACGCCGACTATTCTAAACAACCAAGCTATTATAACGGCTCCTGTTAGCGGTAAAATATCTGACGTAGAGCAGACAAATTCGCCCGACATATTGCGCATAGAATCACGGCAATATCTTAAAATTGGAATAAGATGTAGCTTATTTTATCCCGCCAGTCTTCACGCGCCAATATCGATAAAGATTATAAATAAGCAAAAAGTAGAGGATGTATCTTCTAGAAAAATTATTATAACTGCAAAAACAATGGACCTTATCCAAAACGATTTACCAGAAGAGTTGATATTGGTTTTTAGCTCTGCCATCCAAAGCTGGTTTCCGGAATGTGATGTTGAGATCAACGATACCTTATCACAAGGTCAGATGTTTGGTTTTCTCGCATTTGGTGGGCGAATGGATTTATATGTTCCAAGTCATCTTTTGCCATTGAGTGTTGTAAACCAAACCTGCATTGCAGGAGAGACCATTCTAACCAGAGGAGAGTAAACTGATTATATCGAAAAAAAATGCTACTAACACTAGCAGACTTATACAACAGCGCGAAAACCAAAATGGCTTTATAGGGAGAGACAATGACTGAGCGCAGGCTAACAGTAGCTGATTTTCAATTTATTTCGAGCAAGCGCAAAATTGTGAGTTTAACAGCTTATACGGCTCCAGTGGCGAATGCTCTTGATTCGTATTGCGATTTACTTCTTGTTGGAGATTCAGTTGCGATGGTTTTGTATGGAATGCAAGGCACGCAAGGGGCTGACCTTGAAATGATGATACGACATGGAAAAGCGGTTGTGTCTCATTCAAGTCAGGCAATGGTTATTGTCGATTTGCCGCATGGCACTTATGAGCATAGCGTCGAGCTTGCAGTTCAATCATCTGAGATAGTTATGGAAAAAACGGGGGCTTGCGGTGTTAAATTAGAAGGGGGCGTATTAATTGCGCCTCAGATTCAAGCAATTACATCTGCAGGAATACCTGTATTAGGTCATATCGGCTTACTACCACAAAAATTTAGTCAGACATCCGAATTTCGTATTACAGGAAAAGATGCCATTGAGGCAGAACAATTACAAAAAGATGCTGACGCGGTTACCAATGCTGGCGCATTTGGCATTGTACTCGAGGGCATTGTTGAACCTGTTGCTCGTGCTCTATCAGAGAGCGCTTCTATACCGCTAATTGGGATTGGCGCGTCTCCAAGTTGTCATGGTCAAATTCTGGTTACAGACGATCTGATTGGACTTTATGCAGATTTCACTCCCAAGTTTGTTAAACAATATGCAAATGTTCAAAGTATAATTCAGGAAGCAGCGCAAGCCTACGCCAAAGATGTCATATCACAGAGGTTCCCTGACGATTTGCATTGTTTCTGGCCTTCAAAAAAATGATCAAATATGTTAAGACTCTTGCTGACTTGAAGGTTCAGATTTCAGGCTGGCAGCAGAACGGTTATAAAATTGGACTAGTGCCGACTATGGGTAGTCTGCACGAAGGTCATTTGTCACTCATATCTCTTGCACGCGAGAATAGTGATAAAGTCGTAACTTCAATTTATGTCAACCCGCAGCAATTTTCAGAGACAGAAGATTTTGATAGCTATCCTCGTACTCTAAACGAGGATATGGAAAAACTATTGGAACAGAGGGCCTGTGATATGGTTTTCAACCCTAGTGAGATGTACCATAAAAGCCATGCAACAATCGTCTCGCCGACAGGGGTCGCCGAGCCACTCGAAGGGCAGATTAGACCACATTTCTTCGGCGGTGTGGCTACAATAATTCTCAAATTATTTAACCAGATACAGCCAGATATAGCCATATTCGGTGAAAAGGACTATCAGCAATTACTGGTGATAAATCAACTGATGCGCGACTTGGATTTGCCTGTTCAGATCATTGCCGGTCAGACTTTTAGGGAAAATGATGGATTAGCGATGTCATCTCGAAATAGCCGCCTATCTGAGAGTGAACGCAAGATAGCCGCTAATATTTACAGGTTGCTTCAAATTACGGGTGAGAAATTACAATCTGGGGTTGCAGTGTCAAAAGCTATTCAAAATGCAATCGACGAGCTTGCGCGCTTTGGCATTAACAAAATTGATTATTTCAGTCTTAGAGATCCAATAACTCTTGAGCCTCTGACCAAATTTAAGAAAGACGCGAGATTGCTTGTTGCCGTTCATGTTGGCGCAACGCGACTAATTGATAATATTGCTGTTTCGTTCATTCAGTCTGGCGCTATCAACAGCGAATATCATCATCAAAGGAAAACTTTTTTATGAAAATGTTCACAGGAGTTTCTGGAAATGTTTGGCGGATGGGAGCTTCACAAGCATTAATGATGACGGTTATGAACGTGAATTTAACCAACACTGCGTTAGTAGGTTCTCTGTTAGCACCATCACCTTGGCTCATAACTTTACCTGTTTCCATACAATTCATTGCCGTAATGGTGGCAACAATCCCAGCCTCATTACTAATGGCTCGTTTCGGGAGGCGTCTGATTTTCTTAATCGGCGTTTTGATGGTGACTATTGGCTCATTTGGTCAAGCGTTTTCTATCTTAACAGAGAGTTTTTTTCCTCTTGTGATTTCCTCATTTTTACTCGGATTAGGTCAAGGTGTAGCGCAATTCTATCGATACGCCGCAGCGGACGCAGCTGAAGGTGCTGAAAAAGCAAAAGCGGTCTCATTCGTGTTATTAGGAGGGTTAGCATCTGCAATTATTGGGCCTGAGATTGCCTATCGCACTGTAGATTTGTTGCCAAATAGTCTATATGCTGGCTGCTTTATAGTAACTGGCCTGGTTCAGATGATAGCTATTCCTATAATCTGGGGATTAGCCATAGCACCGGTTAAGAGACAGAAAAAACACGGACGCCCAATCACAGAGTTTTTTCTAATGCCCTCTTTTTTGTCAGGGCTTGTTGCGGCTGCTCTCGGATATTGTGTCATGACGTTTCTGATGACAGCAACACCGCTTCAAGTTGTTGATGCAAGTAGATTATCGCATGAAGCGAATGCGCGTATTATCCAGTGGCACGTGGTAGCTATGTTTGCACCCTCGTTATTTTCAGGTGTGCTAATTTCCAAATTCGGCGTTGGAAAAATATTATGGGCTGGATTAGCTTGTTATGTGATTGCGTCAGTCATTGCACTCAGTGGGACTGGTTTTTATATCTATCTGGGGGCATTGATTTTTTTAGGTATCGGTTGGAATTTTTTATATGTAGGAGGTAGTTCCGTGATCGCAAACAGCGCAAACCTTGAAGAAAGAGGCAGAGTTCAAGGTGTTGCAGATTTTTGCATCTTTAGCGTTGTTGCTATGGCTTCGATGTTGTCTGGTATGGCACATAGTGAATTAGGATGGGTGGTTATGATGATTATTGCCTTTGCCCCGATTTTCTTCATTGCTGTTGCGCTTACTATCGGTAAGCCAAAATTGACAAATCAAGCAGCTTAGAAATCCCTACTTTATTAATTCAATTTTGGAAATGATAAGTTTCCTAATTATCAATAATATATTTAAAAAAAAGGTCGTGACATAGCCACGACCGAGTTTAGGGAGGAATCATACGGGAATAATCGTATGACTTTACAATATATGGAAAGATTTTTTGTCTATGTCAAGTAGAGAGGGTCGATTTAATAAATAAATTATTTAAGGCCTAAAAATTAATCACCAATTCTTTTTTAAGTATATTTTTGAGAGTTATATTTGTATCTCGTAAGCTATTTAAAGACGGTGATTTGTGTCTTTTAGAAAGTTTTTTTCCATCTTCACCTAAAATAATGGGATGGTGAAAATAAAAAGGCGATGGAAGTCCTAGCAGTTTTTGCAACAGGCAATGTATATCGGTGCTTGAGCGCAAATCCTCCCCCCTTGTAACTACTTCAATGTTTGTGTCTGCGTCATCTAGAACCACACTTAAGTGATAGCAGGCTGTTATATCCCGCCTACCAACGATAATATCACCGTATTTGGTAGGTTCTGCCCTCATAATTAAACCATCGAGACACGTCCAACTGACTTCTCCAACTTTTTCAACAGCTTTGGACATATCAAGTCTTAAGGCTGGTTTTATACCTTGCTGTTGTCTTTGGAGGATTTCTTTTTGAGAGAGGGATCCCCGCGTGTGCGGCTGCTGAATTTGCTTTGCGCTAGGTGGTGACAAGAAGTCAGATATTTCTGCTCTTGATAAATAACAAGGATAAATAAGGTCTGCTTCTAGCAAAGTTTGAAGCGCTTGCGAATATCTTCTCAAACGCTGGGACTGATATATTTCTCGAACACTCCAGCTAATATCTAGCCATTCTAAGTCACTTTTCAGCTGTTTAATATATTTGTCTGAACAGCGGGTATAATCCAAGTCATCAATACGTAACAAAAAATTATTTGGGTTTTCGCCAGCTATTTGCCAGGCGACATAGGCAGCATATGCATGCCCCAAATGAAGAAAACCAGTTGGACTTGGTGCAAATCTTGTTCGCCATCCCTTTTTATCCAGAATATCAGCATATAATTTAGCTGTAATCGAAGGTGCCATATCCTCAATCAAGGACCATGCACTTCGCATTACTTTAGAACTAATTGCCATGACTATAGTATTTGCAGGATGCGATAAAGATGCAACAATAATCCTAATGAGCATTTTTAAAAAATACTTTCGACGGTAAACATTCAGACCATTAAAAGGGATTAATCCATGGCAGAAATAAAAAAAATTGGCAAATTTGAGGGTATTTATCAACCGCCTGCAAAGGCAGATGAGGTAACATCACTGGTAATTTTACTTCATGGCTGGGGAGCGGATGCCGCTGATATGTTTGGTCTTGCACCTTTTTTAGGACAAGTTAAAAAAGGGTGCGCATTTTATGCACCGAACGCGCCACATCCGTGTGCAGCTTCACCCCATGGGCGAGAATGGTTCGACATTCAGCAAGGTGAGAAGGGAGCCATAATGGCTATGGATGATTTGGATGAACTTCTTAACAGTATATTTGACGAATTCTCGCTGCCTGCATCTCAAATTATTTTAGGGGGCTTCTCGCAAGGGGGAATGATGACGCTGGCTGCTGGTCCAGCATATGAATTAGCTGGATTGATCAGCTTTTCAGGTGCGCTCCTGACAGAGCAGAGACTGACTGAGGCGACCTCATCAAGCCCCCCAATATTGCTGATACATGGTGACTTAGATGACGTGGTTCCAGCAACTGCATTGATAGATGCGCAGACTCATCTTGAAGAGAAAGGATATGATGTAGAAGTGGTCCTTGAAAAGGGCATTGGGCATTCAATAAGTGAGAATGGTCTCGATGCTGCAAGGCACTTCATCGATAGCCATTTTCGCTAAAATATAATAAGAGAAGTGACTTATTTAATAAAAGTTACACGATCGTCATTTATTTTGGCTAGACACCCATATACGGTTATGATTCAATTATATTGCTACTAAATATCTGATTTGCGCCATTTCAAAGAGAGAAAATCTAGAATGAATGCTATTACGCCGAAGGTGTTTTCCATTGCTGGTAAACTTCCCCCAGCATTAGTTTTAAATGCCGATTATCGACCGTTGAGTTACTATCCTCTTTCTTTATGGGGGTGGCAGGAGGTTGTGAAGGCTGTTTTTCTTGAACGTGTTGATATTGTTCAGAAGTATGAACGTGTAGTATCGTCTCCAAGCTTTCAGCTTGAGCTTCCATCAGTAATCGCATTAAAGGAATATGTTCATCAGTCTCGTAATCCTGCATTCACGCGCTTTAATGTCTTCTTACGAGACGGGTTTTGTTGTCAGTATTGCAGCAAACCATTTGTTGCGGGTGAATTAACATTCGACCATGTGATTCCGCGCTCCAGAGGCGGCAGAACAAATTGGGAAAATGTTGTAGCGGCCTGTACCAGATGTAATTTGCAGAAAGCCAACAAAATGCCTAATAAAGGAGGGGCAAGCCCTATCAAACCTCCTGTTAGACCAAACACCTATCAACTACAGGAGAATGGCAGGAAGTTTCCCCCAAACCATCTACACCATACCTGGACAGATTATCTTTACTGGGATGTTGAATTAGAATTGGATAGCCCGAATAATTAAGGTGTTGCTCGTCCATTATCATAAATTTTGCTTCTTTAAAGCGATTAGAATTTCTCGGTAACCTTAATAGCCGCCTTGCATCCGCTCTGTATCACGAATTTTAGAAACTGATATGTGTGGGCATTTTCACATCCCCTAGATACAGCAACAATATTATGCTCAAGCTCTTCTTCACGAATTTGTGCTGACGTGTTTTAAAAGCTCTGGGTCAGCGTCAGTATGTTCAAGCAAGTCAACCTATTTTTTTTATGTTGTCCATCTATTGCTTCTTCAACAGCAATCGTGCATGCCATTGTTGCTATGGGCCCAAGTGCATCCCAAGGCCAAAGCCAGCAAATCCCCAAAAGGTATAAAACAGAGAGGGGCTAATCAGATATTTATTCAAGAGTGCGTCGAAGGCATCAATATGAAGTTGTTTTTGTGCCATCATGTGCTTTATCTCCTTTGCCGCAGGTTCGTTTTTTAGCACAGCTAACTGACCGCTGCAGTTTTTTTGTACTGCACGCTCTCCTGCATGGTCTACTCTTAGAAACTTTGCTAACTGCCGCTTACTACGCATAATACTACCCTTGAGTCTGTGCCAATTTCTTCCAACACAGAAATGCAAATATGGCAATAGAAAAGCCTCCAATGCTATTCCAACCAGCCATTGATATTCCCATTAGCGACCAAGCAATTTCATCACATTTAATTACTGGCATCTCTAACAGTGAGGTTGTTAACATAGATATGTCTAAATCAGGGTTAAATTGGTTACTGCATCCAGAAGGACCAGACCACCATCCTCGTTCCACCCCTGAATGATATAACCCAATAAGACCTGTGCTAATCGCAGACAGCGCTATTAATAATAATATCCAATTTCGTTTGAAGGCGACGAGGCCAACACCAGAAATTGCGATGATAATGGCATGTGGCCAGCGTTGCCAGATGCATAAATTACATGGAGGAAGTCCGACGATAATTTCAAAAAAGAATGCCCCTGCTAGAAGTCCAAAAGAGGCTAAAGCAGACAATATCAACGCTTGTTTATAAGAAATCTGCAATTAATGTTACCCGATATAGATTGATTATTATATTTGCAATATGTTTAACGTCCTAAGGTGATATAACTCACAGTAATTACAATTCCAATAATAGAACTAATCAAAATTAAAATTTTTGGACTCTGGTGATATTTTATTAATGCAGCGACTAACAAGAATCGGACACCTCTGCCGATTAATGCTGAGATGATAAAGGGTAAAACGCCAAACTGAAATAACCCTGCTGTGATAGTTACGAGCTTGAAAGGCAGCGGTGTAAAAGCACCCAATAATACAATAAGCAAGCCATGTGCTGAAAATCCATTCGAGACAGCCTCAAATTTTTTTGCAGATAAAAATGGGATGCTATCACTTTGCAACAAAAAGCTCACGAGGTCTCCCATAAACCAGCCTAATCCCCAGCCTATTAGTCCGCCAAAAACAGAATAGATTGCTGTCCAGATTGCAATTTTCCACCACCTTTTTGGCGCAGCATAAACGCATGCAGCTAGCAACGGGTCTGTTGGCACAGGAAATATAATGGATTCTAATGCAGAATAAAAATATAGCCCCCAGCGAGCTCTCTGACTACCAGCTTTTTGTTGAACAAATGAGGATATAGCTTGCAGTTTGGAGCTATAAGACACCCACTTTAACATATTTAGTTCTCCTGAAACGGTCATCGTGGTGTGGTGTTAGTTAGCCTTGTGCGAAAATACAAGTAAATTTTTAAGATACAGTTGTCTGAAGCGGACTCCTCGATATTTACATACTTAAAAGTCGAAAAAAAGAGGGTCGAGAATTAAATTTAAAGAGAAATTAAAGAACAAGCGACTCCATCTATATCCTGTGCTTATTAGAAAAAAATAGGAGATAAAAAAACTTGATTTAGGAAAAAACGTCTAAAACATAGCATAAACATTGAACAGCCCAGCCCTTATATCATCGAGAAAAGAAGAAAATTTATATTTTTTTTCACACGTTCTTTATTCTCTGTTTGTGTTTTATTAATCTTAGCCTTCATTTACGCATCCAGTTAAAAATGGCTAACTACTTCGTCCCGTTCAGTTTACCATATGGGATATTCTATTTGCTGAGGTGTTGTTATTAGAGCATTGTTCATTGGCCTTTTGTCCGCAGTTCCAGGAGAGTTTATTTTATTTATCTCGGGCGGCGTTTTGCCGGATTATAGCGGTCCACTGGTGCAGGCGATTTACTCGATTTATGCACCCCTTTGATTTATTGGTTGCTGTAACGTTATATGAGCGTGGTGTTAGTGCGGGACAGGTTATTGCATAAGCCTTTGGAACCCTTTTTCGCTGACGTTATTTTTGATAGGACTAATTGGAATCACTGGTCGATAATTTTTATTCTGCTTTGGCCTGTGATAGCTATAATTAAAGGTTGGGTTTTCGACCTATTTATAAAACGCTCAATCCTGCTTCCAAATCACAACCGGGTAGAGCTCACAGAAGGGTTTCAATTCCGGCAGAATAAAAAAAGAAATTTCTGCAAAAAAATTCGATTTTTGTTTTTTGAAGAAGTAATTTTGGATGGCATTGTTGAATCCAAAATAGGTGGTATGCTAATTATTATTTGGAATATTGCTCGCTCCGATAGTCAGAACTATTTTGGGCCTACCTTTATTGGTTTGCCTGTAACTGTCATTATGGCAGCCGTAATTGAATTGTGTTCGGAAAGCTAAACATAAGTTGCCACAGATATGTCTAAACTGGGCGTATGTACCTCGAAATTGATTTGTTTTTTAATATCTGGTGTTGAGACTGATTATACCGAAATAGCAATTTTTAAAGATACAAATAAAAGTTGGAAAATTGCTTTATTTTTGCCTCTCACTAAATTTAAAAAGATAAATATCGTTGCACTTCTCCTAAATATATTTTCAAAAACTGGATTACCAGCCAATATTAGTTCATAAGCCTGAATGTTCTTTTGAGGTTGGTGGGGATACTCGGACTTGAACCGAGAAGCCTTGCGGCACTGGATTTTGAATCCAGCGTGTTTACCAATTTCACCATATCCCCGAAATAGATTAAGTTTGAAATGTAATTATAGGTATAAACTTTTGACTACAAACTTATACTTTTATAAAGGGCATCTTGTTCAAGGTCAAAGATATTTTCCAGATCCAAATCTAAAATAGTTGGATGAAAAAGCAAGCATAGCTAGGAGAAAATAAAAGTTAAAATCTTCATTTATTGAATTTAATTAACGCCCTTTTTTGAGCAATAGCAACAAAAACTTGCGTTTTTTTTTTGATAAACAAAAATTAAACTATCTTTAACCTTGCCTTTTATCTTTAAACAGCCCATCTTGTCTGTGGGGCTGGTACATCATGTAAGGATACATAAAGTGCCAGATGGATTTTCAGAAAAAAGAAGCGGGCATACGCAATCGGTGTCGCGCGCATTAAGTTTATTATCAAAGTTAGCGGAAGAACAGGAAGGTTTAAACCTTTCTGAACTCGCGCGACGCGTAAAATTAGCGCCTTCAACGGCACATCGTTTGTTAACAACACTTCAACTTGACAGGTTTGTGCGTTTTGAAGAAGGTCGATGGCTTGTTGGTGTGCAAGCTTCTAATGTCGGCTCATCCTACATGCGTTCAAGAGATATTAGTCATATGGCTCGTCCATATTTACGTATGATGATGCAAGAAACCGGAGAGACTTCAAACCTCGCCTTGTTAGACAAAAACGGAAACTCTCTTGTGTATGTATCTCAGGTGGAATGCCCCCAATTAATGAGAGCTCTTTCCAAGCCTGGAGCGAAAGCGCCTTGGACTTGCTCAGCGGTTGGAAAAATTTTTCTCGCTTTTTCAAAGCCAAGTGCCATTAGCCAGATTATTAATCAGGCCGGTTTTACTCAGTTCACTCGCAAAAGTATAATGGATGAGGCATCATTTTCACGAGAGATAGCAAAAGCTAAACAAATTGCTTTTGCAGTAGATGATGAGGAAAATTCAGAAGGTTTGAGATGTATCGCATCCCCAATTTTTGATGCTAATTCAGTCGTTATCGGTTCACTGTCTGTAAGTGGACCTTCGGTTCGCATCGAGGAGCAAAAATTACCAAATTTTGGCAGAGTTACAGTACGTACAGCAAAAGAATTAACGCGTGCTTTAGGCGGTACTTGGCCTAGTTGAGGTGAAGGCTTTGGAATAATTTCATTTAGAGTGCATCACCTTATTTGATATTTTCTTACCAAATTTGCTAGTCGCTTCAAATTGAAATCATTTATACCTTCTGCAGTAAGCGCTGCCTCGGTATTAAATAGATACTCAGAGTTGGAGCCTATCAATCCTGACGCTTCAGCGATTATTTTAACACATTTGGTTTCTGGCTGCCGAGCAACAAAACTTGGATGGTCGCGTCTAATAATAAAAGTAATTGCTTTTATAAACCCGCCATCTTGCTTTTTGACATTAACCCAACTCGGTGTGTATGCCCCGCTCAACATTTCGCGCTTCCAGATTACATCGCATTCCCTTGCAGCTATAGATGCAGACACCCGAAAAATTATTCCTTTGGTTGAACCCCCTCGGTCGAGGCCAAGAACAAGGCCTGGCTTTTCTGGGCTACCGCGTGTGATAGTGGTTCGTAAACAAAACCGGCGATGATATCCAAATAAATGTGCTCGCTTTCGCAGAACAAAGTCAAAAGATGGATTCCAAATGAGACTACCATATCCGAAAATCCATACATCCTCTTCTGAATGGGCGTCTTGGATGAAAGAACGGCGTGATTGAAGTAGCTCTTCTTCGCTGAGAAGTTTTACAGTTTGACTTGCACGTTCTGCCGCAAGTTTTTGAAGAATTCCTCCAGATATTGTCTCTCTATTTAATTCAAGGGGTATTTTTTTATCTTTGCCAGCCATTACGTCGCTATAAAAATTTCAAAAAATCAACTAGGGTGCCTTGTGCAATACAAGCTGAGCAAAAGGAATCTCAATATTATGCGCTTCAAAAAGCTTTTTGATTTGTTTGTTTAATTCCCAATTTAACGCAAACATATCTGCATAATCCACATAAACGCGCAATCGAACTTGAATTGCGCTATCTGCATAATTGAGAACGTGAAATTGAGGTGGTGGGTTTGTATGAACACGCGAGTCATCTGCTAGCGTAAGCATCGCTGCTTCTACCTCATCTAAATCGCTATTATAACTTACACCTACTTCGATGTCTAATCGTCGCTGGGTGTGTTTAGAATTATTGATTATTGTTGAAGACCAGATTGTTGAATTTGGCATAGAGATAAAGACATTGTCAAATGTATCTATTTTAGTTGTGAATAATCCAACTTCCCTAACAGCGCCAGAGGAGCCAGCAACCTCAATCCAGTCGCCAGTCTCAAATGGACGAAGAATCAAGAGCATTACTCCAGCAGCAACATTCGATAATGTGCCTTGCAATGCAAGACCAATAGCAAGGCCTGCCGCACCAAGAACAGCAATAATCGAAGTGGTTTGTATCCCAAACTGACTAAGAGAAACCACAAGTGTGACAGTAATTCCAGCGTACCTAGTAACACTTCCACTTATCGGAATAAGCATAGGGCTTAAACGCGGCACACTTCCAAGCATGTGCCTTACTGTACGCTCCGCCTTTCCAGATAGCCAAAACCCGATAATTAATGTTCCAATTCCCGAAAGAAAACTAGAGAAATAACTCACAAAAATTGAAAATTCAGGCTTTGATAAAATCTGAGAAAATGATAACCCTTCTGTAGAAAATTCCATATGTATAATCCATGTCTAACGAACTGATATTTGGTGACTGCATTGACATAGTTTAGTTAAAAATGCTTGCAGCTAAAATAAAAAATTTAATGCATAACGCCTCGTGCAGTCATTATGTAAATAATAGTCTGGAATTGTTAATCCTTTCAATTGAATTTAGATATAAAAAAGCGTTATATTCTCGCCAAATCTGTATAGGGATATTATGGCAA
>MDTB01053118.1_pt1 | contig 12543 bp, 33 predicted proteins | sample 811161 | NCBI WGS metagenome assembly MDTB01 (sample SAMN05326650, study PRJNA326480) | marine metagenome | isolation source: seawater | place: Mediterranean Sea | collected 2009 | reverse complement strand
ATAATGGTAAAGAGATATCTATAGTTGCTGGTAATAATTTATACTGTACTACTAGATACGGAAATAGAAAAGGTGGACCTATGTTAGAAGTAGAAGATGTATCCTCGTGGGAGGTTATGATCGGTGCTAAAGTAGTTGGATGGCAATCCAAAGAAGATATTAATAAGATAATTAAAGAAAATGAGTGATGATAAAAGATATGTAGTAACATATGAAACATATGTTTACGCACCTAATGATTATATGGCCAGAAAAAGATCACATGCTATTAATGATTTAATTAATGGTGATATGAATAAGGCAATTGATATTTTAAGAAATACCCAAAACTCAGAAGTTACAGGTATTGTAGAACAACCTTTTGGTACTATAGGTAATAGAAAATTAGATGATATTTCTAAACCTACAGAAAAAAAGGATTCAAAATTACCATTTTAATATGGAAGGATACGAGTTATTAGATAAGGCAATGAATAGTGGATATAAATTTCTACTAGGAGATGATTCAATATTTGAAAGTATTCCTGAAACTGATGAAATGGTTTTTATCCCTGATCCTGAAATTACTGAGGAAGAATTAGCTGCTGAATTAATTGAATATTTTCTTGATAATCAGGAATATGAAAAATGTGCTAATATTAGGGATGTAATGAAGTTAAAAAAAGTAATTTATAAATTATATGAATAAAAATACTAAAGAAAGTTTATATTATCAGGTTAATAAAATGATAGATTTGTTAACTGATAGAGACATTAGAACAGTAGAGATAATGTTGGAAGGTTTAAGAAAAGAAATACAAGATGGAATTTATGATTGATGATATGATGGATTGCGTTATTTGCGGTGCTGCAATATCTGGTTTTGGTCATAATCCAGATCCTATATCTAAAAAAGGTAGATGTTGTGATAGTTGTAATTATTTAGTTATAGTAAAAAGATTAAAACAAATAAATGAACAAAGTAATAAATAAAAATAGATTTGCAACTTTAGGAAAAGCATTAGCTAAAGTGGGAATAGATATTGATTACCAAATTAATTGGTCAGAATCTATTAATGGTAATATTCAATATACAGACCAACCTAGATTGGGTTCTGGCAATTATAATGGTAAGGAAGGTTGGTATTTTACTAAAAATAATAACACTAATTATACTAAAAAAGAAAAAAAGATAATTAAAGAAACTTTATTAAGCAGAGGATTTAAATGTAAAGGAATAGATGATTATGAAGTTGAATGGGATAATGATAGAACATATCGTCCAACTATAAGTTTTATATTAAATGGCTAAAAAGAAACCAGATATGTTTGCGGAAAATAAGGCTATTATGCCTTATGGTGATAGTGTAGGTGCACCTGCTATTAAACCAACTGATTTAACAGCATATAAGCAGGAAAAGGTAATAAAAACTAATCATTACTTTGAATCTCGTTTTAATGAAATAAAGGATGAATATAAAAAACTAATTGAAGCATATAAATGGAATGAATTAGTTTATAACAGCCAATTCAGATTTGAACCTATAAAGGGTCACGTTTATCACTTATACCAAAAAGAAGATGATACATTATTTTTATCATTAATAGGTCCTGATGAATGGAATCAAATTTATATAGGTTCATTTAGATTAGATTCAGATGATAAATGGACTAAAATTAATTAATATGAAAAAAAATAGACAATATAGGAGTAATCAAGGTAGATCTCCTAAACAACAATCTACCAATGAAAAAATGGCTTTCTGGAGTATATTGGGGTTAGCTATATGTTTAATTTATTTGTTAATAACTAATTAATATGAAAATAGAAAGACAAATTTTACATTATTGCTTGGATAAGGCAAAGGAATTTATTAAATTAGGGGAACGTGATAAAGCTAGGGACTATTGTGATATGGGAATAGCTTACGTTGCTGGAAAAAAAGAAAATGGAATGGACGGAGAAGACTTAATTGAAGATGTTAGAATTAATCTTTGGTTGGAAAGGTTTTGGATGTTCTTAGAAAATAAAAATTTAATGTTATGAAAAAAATAGGATTTTACTTACAATTATACTACCCAGTAGTATTATCATTTTTATCATTTCTTTACTCTGTAGGGTTATGGTTTAGTGGTCACCAATTAGAAGGAATATTTGTTGGAATATGGGTTCCATCAATATTAACTTTATCAATTTGTATTAGACAAAGAAGAAACGATTATTATAGAGCATTAGCAGCTCAAAGAAAGTTTAATAATAAACAAAGGAAAAGAAAATGAATTTACTAGTTATAACACCTGAAATGAAGGTTATGTTCGTAGTAGGATTTATAATATTTGCTGTTTATATTTATGCTTTATTAAGAGCTATATATTGGGGTCACAATTCCCAAAGAGAGGATATGTTAAATGATCCTGAGTTAAGAAATTATTATGCTAGACATGGTCAGGGAGATTTATATGATTATGATGGGATGGGTGATTTTAGTAGATTCCCTAATGATAAAAGTAGAAATAAGAAAAAAAGAAGATCTAAAACAAGAATAAATAAATAATATGTGTAGTTCTGGAGCTCATTATATGGATTGGGAAGAAATAGAGGAAATGGAAAGAAAATTTGAAGAAGAAAAGAATGGAGTTGACCCAAAATTTGTTTGTAGCTATTCAGGATTACCTTCTTTATTAATATATCAAGAATATGATGATAAACGATAAACAATTAGACGCAATAGGTAAAGTATTATTAGTTATATTTGCCTTTGTATTATTTATGTTTTCAATTGAATCTAAGGCTCAGTCATTTTCAGTTGATAAAGTAAATGAAAATTATATTATTGATTTTGTAGATGAATTTGATGATACCTATTATGTTGATGGAAGTAAAATTATTATTAGGGGCAAATTAGATTTAAATGAAAAACAGTATAAACAATTAATTAAAGATATTAAAAAAACACTTAAATATAATTCTTATGAATTAGATAGACCTAATTATGCTGTAATTAAATACAATTGGGTTAAAGATAGTGCTTGGGTTTATTGGGATAAAAAAGCATTTAGTGTAACTAAAAGAGATATTAAATATTTAAATAGTAAATTATGAGTCAAATTATAGAAATTAAAAAAAATAAAACAAATTACGTTCAAATTGAATTACGTGAATATGAGGGTCATCCTTTTGTTGATGTAAGAGAATTTTATGATAGTGAAGATGGTAAAAGATTACCTACTAAAAAAGGTATTACTTTTACTCCTAAAGTATTAGATGAAGTAATTGAAGGATTAGTTAAACTTCAAAATACCATTAATAAATAATGGAATTTAAAGTAGTGGGTTTAGCTCATGGTCCCTTAATTGGCTTTCAGTTTTTAGATAAACTGCATGAGGAGGATTGGAATGAATTTAATATTTATTTATTATTAATTTGTCTAAGTTGGAAATGGCAGTAAAAAAGAAAAAAAATATGGATATAAAACTTTTATTATTTGGAATGATGTGGTTTGTTATAGGCCACTGTTGTGTGTTTATACAACTTAATGGACAGTTTAAATGGGAATGGTTTCAACAAAATGAGTTAATTTTAGCATTATGTGGAATTATTATTTCATTCTTTTATATTTGGGGTACTAAATATACAGTAGCTGGCTTTGGAGGTTTACTATGGCCTACTAGGTTTGTTGGATTTTCAATAGGTATTACTGTATATGCTTTAGGTGTTAGTTTATTATTTAAACAAGGTATAACACCTAAAACATTAGTTAGTTTATCCTTAGCATTTTTATTAGTATGTATTCAGGTATTATGGAAAACAGGTGATCAATCAGTAGGTTAGTGAAAAAAAAGTTTAGACATTTAATAATTATTAGTCACCCAGATCAAAAGTCATTTTGTTATAATGGTATTTTTAAGACTATTATTAGACAAATGAATAAACACAAAGAAATTTATAAAGTTATTGATTTATATGAAGATAAATTACATAATGATAGAGAGGATTTAATTAAAGATTATCAGGATCTAATTACTTGGTCAACACATATCTATATAGTTTCTCCAGTTTGGTGGTTTAGATTAACACCTAAACTTGAAATATTTTTTGACCAAGTTTTAACTCCTGGGTTTGCTTACAAATTTGTAAATGTAACTAAATTATATGCTTATCCTAAACCATTTTTAAAAGATAAAAAAGTACGTACTTATATTACTCACGGTGCACCTATGTTACCTGTAGTTACTTTATATTTAAACTCAGTTAAACTAAGATTAGTTATGGGTGTTTATACATTTGTATTTGGTTGGAAATTAAGTAGATGGTTTAAAACTAAACAATTTTGGTCAGTACCATTTGTTACAAATGAAAAACGTAGAAAATACTTACGTACAGTTAAAGAAGACATTAGAAAAGATTTAGGTTTATGAGAATATGTAATAAATGTCAAACTAAAAGGTACGATTGGTTATTTAAAAACAGTAGAAAAAAAACATGTTTAAAGTGTGAGTATACTTTTTGGCAACGTGTTTTAAGATTTATGGTTAGAGATAGACGTTTAACACCTTTAGAAAGAATGTCTAGTAGAGTAGGTTATATGGGTGTAGCATTTTTAATTAGTGGACAATGGACAGTTGAACCTATATTATTTATGATAGGATTTTGTTGTGTGTTATTTCAGGTTACAGTAAGAAGACAATGGAATCTAGTAGTATTACAACTTAATGGTCTAATAGCTTGGACTATGCATTTTATAAATTCATTATGAACAAACAAGAGAAAATAGAACAATATAAACACATCCAGGAATTAATATCTGATTTAAAATCTAATCCGTCCGTTAATTCTAAACAAACTATTCAAAAATTACAGCAGCAATTAGATGAAATAGATAAAAATGACTTACGGTAGTTATATAAAATATGTTAATGATAGATGCTTTGAAGTTTTAAAAGTAATAAAGGCTGAAAATTTGGTTATACCTAAAAGACACCCTAATAAATTAGATAAGGAACTTATAGGATTATGGGTTCATCATTTAGGAGGTAATCATGTATTAAGAGATGGAGATAAAGTATTAATTTGTAAAGAAGTAGAAGAAGCTAATATAATAGAAGAAATAAATGAATAGTATTCCAGTTTTAGGTGCAGCAATAGTTAATGGTCCTCATTGGTTACATAAACTAATTTCAAGTGTAGATTACCCAGTTGACAATTTTATTATAGTTAATAATAATGGTAAGGGTGAATTAAATGAAGAATTAGATAATTTAACTAAAATATCCCACCCATTTATAAAAAATATAAAAGTAGTTCACATGCCTACTAATTTAGGTTGTGCTGGAGCTTGGAACTTAATTATAAAATCATATCTTAACGCTCCATATTGGATTATAACCAGTCATGATGTTAGTTTTTCACCTGGGTTTTTAGAGGAGATGGTTAGTAATGCTTTAAACCAAGATACAGGTATGGTATTTGGACATGAAGGTGATTATGGTACAGGTTCTTATGATTTATTTTTAATTAAAGACTGGGTAGTAGATAAAATAGGTTTGTTTGATGAAAATTTATATCCTGCCTATTGTGAAGATTGGGATTATATGCTTAGAATTATTAATAATCCTATCAATATAAGTTATAATATTAGTAAACCTTATTATCATGGAGGTAAATTAACATATAATGAAGGTGGTAAGATGTCTATGAGGGATGCAGATGAAACAGTAAGGCAAAAAATAAATAATGCTTGGGAATTAAACAAGGAGTATATGTATAATAAATGGGGAGAAGGTTGGAGTAGTTTTTCACCTTTAAGTGAACCTAATATTAAAAAAACATTTGATTTATATTTTAGAAGAACTAAATATTTAGGATTTTAATGGATACAGGTGCAATTATAGTGTTTATTATTTTAGGTTTATTTTGGGTTTGGATTGTATATGAAATGTATATGGCCCCAGAAGTTGATAATGAGGGTAATATTATTTATAAAGATGATCTTAAAATAGATATTACAGAGGAAGATATTAATGAGGACTTAAAATGCATGTATGGCCAGGATAAAGAAGAAATATTGTAATTGGTGTGGCAAACCTACAGTAATGGAAGAGATGCAATTAGCGGAAACTCCTATTTTAGAATTTATGGAGGATAAAATTAATGCCGTAGGCAGAGAGCAAATATGGGGGGAAGAAGCTGATTGGAGTACATTAGATTTAAATTCGGAGTTAGAAGCCGAATTATTAGTTTATGATTCAATGTTAAGCAGTACTAGTAAAAAAACAGTATGCATTCATTGTTTAGAACAAGATGATAAGTTATGGAAAAAATATTATAATAAATGATTTACCCAGATTATAAAGTTTTAGTTTTACAACCACCTAAAGCAGGTACAATTACACTTAGTAGATATTTAAGAGATACATTTGGACGTCCTATTAGGGGTGCAGTTAAAATAGAACAAGATGGTCATATATTACCAGAAATACATCCCTTTTATAGTGAATATGATACTGTTTATGATTTAACAGATTATAAAGTAATTCAAGTAATTAGAAACCCATTACATAGATTAGTTTCTGCTTATAATCATCAATTAGATTTATTAAAGTATGTAGATGAAAATCACCATTGGACATGGGAAGAATTTTTAGATAGAGTAAATAATAATGCTCATTACTTATATGAAGATGTACAATTATTTTATGATAATTTTTATCCAAATGGTTTTAATTTTAAATTAATTATGTTACATCATCCTAAAGTACCTAATTTAGGTGGTGTTAGATTTTATTATAATCAAGCAGATTGGGCTACTATGAATCATAAGGATTATAGTCAAAGTATTGACGTTGAAGTAAAGTATTTTAAACAAGAGGATTTGAATAAAGACGATATAGAATTAAAGTCGTATTTGAATCTAAATGAGTATAGTGAATATTTAAATATACATCAAAATAAAGGTAAGGAATTAAATAATAAAATAAGACAAAGCAACGAAGCTTTTTACACACAATACCTCAATGATTCCTCCGTATATACGATTAATACTATATTTAAACGGGATTGTGAAAAATTTGGTTATACATTTTAAGCATGGGAGGAGACGAGATAATAGATAGGATAAAGGAGGTTAAGCAATTAATTGGTAGTAATGACTTGGTTAAAGCCCAGTTGAAGCTTAATTATATAATTGATGATATTTTTATGTATAAAAACAATTCACTATGAGTGTAATGGTTGAAGGTTTAGTAGTAACAAGTGTATTTGCGGTAATCATGTTTGCCTTGGTTTTTAGCCTTGGTAATAAAGATAAAGTTGGATGTGGGAGAGATAATTGTAAATGTGTAAACGATAAATTAAATAAATAGTTATATGTCAGGCAAATTAAAAAAATTCAGGATTAAATATACTGAGAATGTTCTAAACGAGTTTAACGAATATGAACATGAAACAAATCAAGTTGAGATAGAAACACACGATATAAAGTGGACACTGGAACAATTTGGTCGTAATAGAAATATTGTAAAATACGATATTAAGGAATTTAAAATATAATAAGTTATGTCTAAAAACAGCGCAAAGCAAAACATTGAACAGACGCTGGCTTGGTTAAAGAGCCGCAAGCAATCAAGTGGAAAAACGCCAAATAAACGACGTTTTAGCAAAGCACGAGCGTATAAAAACGCTAGATAGTCAAGTGTGACAATACATATATAAAGTGTGACATACAAATATGTTTAGCTATTGATATTGATAGCTTTGGATATAGTAGGTGACCAAAAATATAGGTGTTATGTTGTCTAAAACAAAGGGGGTATTAACCCCTGTTCATCGCGAGCCAACCCCTCTCGACTCGAAACGTATATACTTGTGAACAGCACATTAACCACATGTGAACATGGAGTGAACATTGAGGATAACGCAATAATACATTGGTTATATTGAATATTTAACAATTCAGTTAAAACAATTGCAATAATATGTGGATATTGGTGTAAGGGGTCGTATATTTACGTGTAAGCTAGATATAATGCAGATGGAAATATGTTGGTATGGGTAGGGGACTACGACGGTAATAACTTATAATCCAGTACTTTATACATAACGGGGGACGACCTTATACCCTATCGTCCCGTACTTACTTATTACTTATCTATTCTATATAATGGTACCCCTGGTACCCGTGACTATAAATATTGTATACTTACTTATAATCGCCCCCTGGATATATACCTACGCACTACTTTACCCCGCCGTACGTACGCCCGCATTAATATCGCCCATATACGTTGGTATCCATATACCGTGGATATGCGAGAAAAAAGGTGTAGGGGTATTTATAACTCGAACTCGATCTTACACATCGGATAGTATATACTTATATTTTATGAAACATTTAAATGAAAATAAAATGACATATTGGCAGCATTGGAGATTAGCTATGTCATGTTCTATAGCTTTATTTATACATGCTTGGTATCCAGATGTATTAGAAAAATACGCTTCGGATAGACTATGTGATCATTAATATTAGGCCCCCCAAAAAAGGGGGCCTTTTTCCTATAGGACCAATTTGAAGTAAAATAGTAAAATGGCAACCTTCTTTTTTACATAACCTTTAGGCCCGCGGAAAATATATACTTATATTTTTTACGTATAACGAGATATAAAATTAGGATCGTTACTTAACGATTTTAGTTTCTCGTTCAAGTCACTATGCTGTTCAAACAGTTTTTTCAATTGAGTATCCGCCGTATAAAATAATTTCTCAGACGTATCCTTATACGAATTAAAATTACTTATGTGTTTTTCCAGACTATTATTCACCGTACCAATTTGCTCATACGAATCCTTACCCATCTTATCCTGAATATCAGTAACATACTTCTTTATCTCACCCACCTGCTTATTTGCCCTCTCATAAGCTTGGATACTTTCTTGATATTTGTGAGATAAGAAATTCTTATGTACATTTAACTCGTTCAGTATGTTCGTATGTGATTTTTTTACCGTATGCAAGACATACACCCCATATCCCAAAACCGTACTTAAAACTCCTATTATAAAGTAGATTGTTTCCATTTATCTTAATATATTTATACTAGAATATACGTAATTTGTTTTAATAGGACACGTAATTCTTTGAATTTTTCCCAATTAAGATAATATATACGTATAGATAGATCAATAATTGCGAGAAAGAGTGACTTTTTCGAGTTTTTTATATATTTATAATAAAATTAATATCACAATAATAAAATTACAATGATAGCAAACGTATCCGATTACTTACCTACGTGGAAAGAATTCATGAATATGAAGGAGAACAAAAAACTCAACATTCATGAAGCAAAACAAAAATACTTAAAACTACAAGCTCAACATAATTACTTAATGGAAGCTCAAGTTGCTGCTTACAATGCAGTAGCAGAAAATTCTGTAGTAGATGGTCACCAAGCTGGACCAGGAGGAAATCTTAACCCTTTAAAATCTGTTAAATTCGCTTCTGCTATGGGAAAAGGAGTAAATGTATCCGCAGGGTATGCAATTAATGTAGAATTAGGATGGCAAGACCCAGTAATTGCTGGTCTTAAAGGAAATGGTGATCCTGCTTATAACGTAGTTGTTACTAATCCAAGTACTGTTATTCCTTTTTCTTCAAATCAACAAGTAGATTGTTTTGGAACAGGTAGTAGTACTAGAGTATTAAATTTTGAATCTATAGCTGTTAGTGGTACTCCATTAGGATCCCCAGGTGTAAATACATTACCAGCATCTCAAAATATTACTGGTGTATCAACTACAACTAGTGTTACTTTAGTTTCTGGTTCAGGTGTTTCACTTACTTATAGTAATGCAGGTGGAGGTACTTTTGGTGGAACTACATTAACTGGTGGTTACACAGCAGATGCAGGTACATTAACATCTATTAACGTACAAAGCTTTGGTACATTTCAAAATAGAGGATTTGCAGTAGGTGATACTATTAGAATTAACCCAGCTTCACAAATGGGTGGTGGTGTTTCAGGAACAGGTACTGCTACATTAGTTGCTGGAGATTTAGTTGGTGATACTATTTCGATTGCTAGATTTAATAAAATCCTTCAAGATGGTTTACCAGATGACCAAAAAGTCCTAAATGCAGCTGGATTAGCTGAAGCAGGAGATCAAGGTAACGAAAATACCACAATTGGTTTTTCTATTAGTGCATCGCTATCATAAGCATTAATATAGACAATAAATTAAAGGATAAGTATTTAGTATTTATCCTTTTTTTTTATATTTATAATAAAACATAATATGCCTACATTTACTGGAGAACAATTAAGCGGAGCGGGAGTAGCAGGAATAGCACTTACTGCTGGTACTCAATACACATTTGTTATGGTAATACCTACAACATTAAGTGGATCAGGTTATTTTACTGTGGAAACTGTACGTAATAAAGATGGATATTATGATAGTACTATTGCTACAAATGCCATTGGTGCTTACGCTGATTTAACTAATATACCTGCTGGAGGTCATATAACTTCATCCTATATATCTTCTATTGTAACTGATAGGAATCCTCCTACTGCTGTTTCTTACAAATTTACTCCCACAGCCAATGTAGCCATAGGTGATACTATATATAGAAGTACAGGAAATATAGGATTAGAGGTTAATCCAACTTAATTATAGCCCAATTATCTAAGACTTCATTATTAGGAGTTTTAACTTGGCCAAATTTTACACCTTTTATTTTAACCTTAAATATTTTACAGTTAAGTAAGTTATTTTTAAATATAGGTGGATCAGGGTTATCTTTTTTCTTAAGAACATCCATAAAATTATCCATTTTAACCCCTCTTTTTGGGTAATCCTCAGGTCTTAATCTTGATGGTAATATAAGACTTTGGTTCCAATTTCGGATTGCGGCCGTTAAATTAGTATATAATTCATCACTAAATGCACCTTGATTTTGTAATACCCAAGCATTAGGAGGACAATGAATAGTTTTAAATGTAATATCTAGATTAGTATCAGCAGCGTGTTTTATTTTAGCAGTAGATTTAATAAGTTTTTTTGCTGATTTTTTATTAATAATATAAGCATGGGCTGCATAGTCTGGGATGAATTTAACTATCTTATTAAGATATTTAATATTGCTTCTAGTAGCTGATAATTTATCCCACATTTTACCTAATTGAATTATTTCCCATTTATCCTGGTGTTTATTCATATTTTGATTAAACACATTAATTACATCATTAGTATAATCTATAAAATACTCAGGTGTAAATTGTATATCATCTTCTATTATCAAACATCTATTATAGGATGATTTATTGAATTCTAAATAAGCCTTTCTATGTGATAAAGCACAAGCTATAATATTAGGGTTTAAATTACCATTAGGATCGGAAAATGTTTTATTTAATGTACCTTCATTAAGAAGTTTATCTGTATCTAAATTATCCCCATTTATAGCCTCTATCACTTTATAATTATAATAGCCAGCTTGAGTCAGATTTTCTATGGTTTCTACTAACCTATCTCTATCTTCTCTAACGTTAATAATGTATATAATGTCTATATCTAGCATACTATAATATAATGAAAATTAAATTAATATCCACATAATTTTATATATTTATAATAAATATTAGTTATGAAATATCTTAGGTTTAATCCCCCTGCAAAATGGTCTCCAAAAAAAGATAATCAACATTTTTATGGTCTTATTAATTTATTGCTTACATTAAGATCTCGTTTAGATTTAGATTGTAAATTAAAAATGTGTGAAATAGGTTCTTATAAGGGAGAGTCTACAATGATGTTTGCGGCATCAGGACTTTTTAATAAAATATATTGTATTGATCCTTTGTCTGGAGATGAAAAATTTAACTCATTAGCAAATGAAAATTGGGATAATGTTGAAGATGAATTTAATACTAACACTAGATTTTTTAATAATATAACCCTACATAAAGATTACAGTTATAATATATATTCTAAATTTGAAGATAAATACTTTGATTTTACATATATAGATGCCAGCCATGAATATTTAGATGTTAAAAAAGATTTAAAATTATTTATACCTAAAACTAAATGTATTATAGCAGGACATGATTATCAACCTGAATGGCCAGGTGTTATTAAAGCTGTAAATGAAGAATTAGGCAAACCTGATGGTGTTTTTGATGATCACAGTTGGCTAAAAATACTTTAAAGCCCCTGCGCATCCATTTGGCTACCCAGGAAGCCTTTCGTATATTTATGGCATAAATAAAAATAATTAAGGTTATGATAGATATTAAAGAAGTGTTAGAATTCATTAAAAATTCAGATGATAAATCAGAGTTAAAATCCATTTATAATGCATATTCAATTAGAATGTCTGAAGTAAAAAATGATATTAAAAATACATTTAGAGTAGGTGATATAGTTGGTATAGACCATAAAAAAATTCCATCTGATATAAATTTCCGAATCATTAAAATTAATAATAAAAATATTAAAGTTCAAGGAGATACAAGTACTTATACAGTTTCACCAGGTTTATTAGTAAAAAGATAAAAAGT
>MDTB01020929.1_pt1 | contig 12543 bp, 8 predicted proteins | sample 811161 | NCBI WGS metagenome assembly MDTB01 (sample SAMN05326650, study PRJNA326480) | marine metagenome | isolation source: seawater | place: Mediterranean Sea | collected 2009 | reverse complement strand
GCGGCGATGTCTTCTGGCTTGCAAAAGAACTCATCTGGTTTGTTGGGGAAAGCGTTACGAGTCCACTCCAGGTCAATCACCGCATCGATGGCTACATAAGCTGCGTGGATGCCTCGAGGGCCGGCTTCTCTAGCGATGCTCTCGAGCAAGATACGCTGTGCAGCCTTGGTCGGAGCGAATCCCGCAAAACGTGCTCGGCCTCGATATGCTGAGGTGTTGCCGGTACAGATAAGCACGCCATGACCGTTAGCCTCCATGTCGGGGGTGAGCAATCGAGCCAGCGCTAGCAAAGCCATGGTATTTACTTCAAAGGCTTTGCGCATATTGTCTGGATCGATCTCTAAAAATGTACCGCGCTCGGACCCTACCGCGTTGTGGATGACGATGGTCGGGGCACCTAACCTAGTTTTAACTGCGGCGATCGTCTGCTCTAACGCTTCGTTATCGCTGACATCACAGACGAAAGCGTGAGTATTTGGCAGCGTAGCTGCGATGGTGTTCAACCGCTGCTCGGACCGCGCGAGCATGGCTACCTGATAGCCTTGGTTAGCAAAACACGATACCAATGCGCTGCCAGTGCCCGGACCAACACCGGTGATTAATACAACATCTTTCATTCCGTGGCTCCTTTAGTCCCCAGTTCTGGTGTGGAGAAGCCTAACGTATTTGTGCGCTGGCGAGCATCGCCGGATTTAGTTAGGGGCGGAGATTTTTTGCTGGTAATCGTAAAGATGCGAGCAGGCCGACGACGCCGACAATGGCCGCAAGAATGAAGACTAAGGTGAATGAATTGGTCTGATCTGCGATTAGGCCGCCAAGGGGCGGAGAAATAGTTTGGGCAATGCCGAATGCCAAAGTCACTGCGGCAAAGCTTGGGCCGTAGTCAGATGCAGAAGTGTTTTGCACCACATACAGGGTAATCAGTGTGGGGAGCGCGCCGAACGCAAGGCCTAGACCCAAACAGGCAAGCATGGTCGGAAGCGGATAACCAGTCAGCACGATCAACACCAAAATGGGCCAGATACCAAATGCGCTGGCTGCGGCCATGCGCACGCTAGAACGTTGTGCAATGGCGGCAAATAGCGGGCCGCCGAATATCATGGAGAAACCTAGCAGGGTGAAGGCAAACGATGCATCAGTAGAAGTCCAGCCGCTGTCATCTTCCAGTCTGGTGGTTAGGAAACCAAGAATCAGCAGATACATGAAGCCGAAGGCGAAATAGGCGACGATTAACGGCAGCCAGCCAGGCATTCGCTGCAAGGCGCTAAAGCCGCCGTTGCCAGGACCGGACGACGGTGACGCTTGTTGATGGCGCACAATCAGCAATATAAGGACGGTCGCGACTATGCCAATGGCGACTTGAACCTGATAGACGCTGGACCAAGCCGCATCTCCCTGGGACGAGCGTAACGTGCCGCTCAACACGCTAACAAACATGACACCAAGGCCAATTCCAGAACCCATCAAGCCGACTGCGATAGGGCGTTGATGGTCAGGTAGTGCATCTGCGGCGATCACCGGCCCAGGGATCCATACGAAAGCGCCGCCAATACCGGCAACAAATAAAGCGCCGGCCAACATCCAGGGTCCACTAGCAAACGCTGTCATGCACAGCCCGAAAGTAGATAGCACGATGCCAAGGCGCAACATGTTTAGAAGCCGGTAGCGGCTGGTGGCCCAGGCGACCACTAGCGTACCAAGTAAATAGGCGCCAACGTTTGCCGCGCCGATCAATCCTGCTAGTGAGTTGCTAATCCCTAATTCGTCGCGAATTGCTGGAAATAACACGCCATAACTGAAACGGCCAAATACCTGCGCGACGGCGGCCGACAGCGCCATAAGCAATACAGTAATCCAGCCAATGTTGAGCCACCGCGAGGTGTTGGGTTGTTGCTCGGTTTTGCTCTCGGGCTCGTGCATATGGCCGTTTCCTTAAGGCAACAAGTCTGCGTTGTCTGGCGCACTAAACAAAGCGCTAGATCCAGTCTAACGTGATGGGATGATTAAGCATTCAGATCTTTGTGCCGCTGCGTGGTCGAGGCGAGCCACCACCACCTGCACCGCCACCACTACCATGATGCTCGTGCTCACTGGCGCTTAACGAAGCTCTTCTACCTCTCTGTAGCGCCACTGCTCCGCGTCGATTTGCTTTGATATCGGCTGGCGACGTTTGCTCAAGCATGCCCTTTGGTGCGTCTGTGTTTGCGGTTGCGCTTCTTTGTGCCGCAGATTCTTGAGCTTTCTTTATTACCGCAATGTCTTTGATTCTAACTGCGGCTTTGCCTCTGGCGTCGTCGGCTAGCTTTCTAGTTGAAGCCATAAGCTTGCCTTGAACTGCACCTACGACAGCGCCTTGGAGTTCGTTGGCTAATGTTTCTCTGATGCCCTGGTCCGGAATATGTTTGTTTTCTGGCACCACCTTCTGACTTTGGTCCGCCATGGTCGTGGCGGTACCACCCAAAAAGGATTGTGTTTCCTTGATAACGCCAGGTGCGTTGGTAACTACGTGAGCGGCCACATCTGCGCCCGTGCCTGCGATCGCTGCATTGACCACATCGAGGGCAGCATCTTTAACGGCTTCGCTAATGCCCGCCGCTGCTTTATGCATCTGGCTTTCTGCTGCAGCCCTGGTTGCATGAGCCAACGGGTCTGAGCTGTTGGGGGCGAGATCGTCCGCCTGCAGGGCCTGGTCAAACCCTGTTGCAGCTTGGTGCCTTCGCTGGGCTGTGGCCCCATCAAGCGTGGCCTCTGTTAGCGCCGAAGCGCCGCCAATGGCTGCGGCGATTTCAGGATGACCGCTAACAAAGGCGCCTGCTTCGCCGACGCGGCTGGCTTGCGACACCCTGCGTTTCGCCAACTGTGCGCCTTCACCTTGTTCAAGGGGGCGTTGACCGCCCTCGAAAACTGAATTTCTTATTTCATTTAGGCCAGTTTGGACATCTGCTTGGGCGGCCTCTGCCCCTACAACAGATGGCTTACGTCGCCCGATCATGCCGCGCATCGCGTCCGCAGCCTGGGATGCATAGCCGCGACCGCCTTGCTCTTCCCATCCTGCGGCCTTGGCCAGTGAGCCCTGCTGCTGGGCAACGGACGACTCGCGTACATTTTGTCCTGCTGAGCGGTTACTGCTAAGGGCTTCCTCAACAGCGGATCGGTGCGCACTTAGGGTAGTGCTTTGACGCAGTGATCCGGGAGAACTGGCTGCTGCAGGCGAACTGCCGTCATTGAAGGCAGCATCGAACGTTGCTTTAGGTCGCGGTGGTGGAGGTTTTAAGGTTCTTGCATTCGGCGCCTCATGCGTGCCGGGTTGGCTTACAGAAGATCTGCGTTGGGGCGCAGAAGCACTAGGTGGCGTCGCTGCGGCTGCACTTGCTTGTCGCGACGCCGGCCCAGATGGGGTCGAACTTTGCGCAGCTCTGCGCTGATCTGCCGGTGCTGCATGAGTGCCGGTGCTTGCCTGACGAGCTGGGTTTGCTGCAGGCGCTAGGCGCCGGCTTGGCCCTGGAGGCACTGTTGGTTTCGCGGCGCTGGTAGTGGTGCTAGTTCTTCTTGCAGCAGCAGAAGATGGAGCTCTAGGTCTGCCTGCTGCGGGCACCGACGGTCGCACCGCAGGTCCTGGTGATGCTGGGGTGGGGCGTGGTTTACGCCCGGCAGGTACCGGCGGGCTTTCGTCACCAATGCCCATGTTAGCAGTCCTTCGAGAGCTGGTCTTTGGTCATGTCTGAGTTGCTTTGGTCTCAAAGGAAAAAACAGCTCGGAGTCTATTGGGTTTGAGTGAAGAGGGAAATGATGGATATAAGACGCAGGCTACTCTCCGCACGGGCTTATTTCGACCTCGCATGATGTTCTGTGACAAACTGCCTTGCTCAGCCCAGGGTTTTTGCAGAGCGCCTGGGGCGACTACAGACAGGAAAAGATTAATGATCAAATTGCACGGTTTTTCGTCCAGCAACTACTACAACGTCCCCAAGCTTGCGCTGCTGGAAAAAGGCATCGAGTTTGAGGAGATACTTTCTTATACCGGGGTTGGACCTAAGTACAAGCCAGAATATTTGGAGAAAAGTCCTCTGGGTAAAGTGCCGGCTTTGCAAATGCCAGAGGGCTTTATCAGTGAAAGTCGAGCGATTCTTGAATACATCGAGCGCAAGTATCAGCAAACACCGCTATTGCCGAGCTCGCCATTTGGTCAGGCCAAGGTGCAAGAATTGGCACAGTTTATCGAACTTTATTTCGAGCTTGCCGCGCGGCGCATGATCCCGAACTTGCTTTCTGGCACTGAGCCTAATCCGGCGGTGTTAAAGGAATTTCAGACCAATATTGGTAAGGCGACAGTGGCACTAGGCAAGCTCGCAAGTTTTAATCAATTCGCTTATGGCGACGAATTTACTTTGGCGGATATCGCCGCGATCTTAAATCTTCCTGTGGTGCGCGATGTAGGCAAGCGCTTCATGGGCGAGGACCCATTGTCGGCAGTGCCTGGTTTGGACGCCTACTGCGAACGTATGGAAGAACGTGCCCATGTGCAGACTATTCGCGCTGACGCTGCAGCCGACCGTCCGGGCTTTATGGCCCACCTGAAAGAGTTATATGGCATATAGTCGTCGCGCTTGGTCAACACAGCACTGTCGATAGGTTAGCTGTCGTGTTGGATCCGCCGCCCGCCGAATTTGGATAATCATGTCATGAATCAAACCATCAACTCGATCAGGATGTCAGCAGCTGCGGAGGCCTATGTTTGGGGCTTCCCATTGGTGGCAGTGCATCGTACCCGTTTGTTACTGTGCTCGAAGACAGCAACTGGCGTGATCAACCATACGGACGACCTCGCTACGCCCACCGACCGCGCGATTGTAGTGCCAAACAATGACACGCTGTATTCGTCGGCATGGTATGACTTGCGGCATGGTGATCTAATAATAGATGTGCCAGCGATGGACCATTCGCGAAGATACTGGAACGTAATGATCCTCGATGGCTATACCCACGTGGCTTACATATGTCGACGGCATCACGGGGTCGCTGGTAGCCGTGTTCGAGTGACCTTGGATCCATCTACTCCGCCTAGCAATGACGACAGCGATATGATCACCCTGGGGACGCCCACCGCATGGGTTATCTTCAGAGTGCTGGTTGAATCTCCTGACGACTTGGGTATGGCTCGGGCGCTACAGCGGAGCATCTCAGTGCTGCCACCATCACTGCATCCTAACGAAATAACTCAGCGGGCGGAGCGCGCCACGATTATCGCCCAGGCCGGAGCTGAGTATTTCACCGAGCTCAAGAACTATATCGCAATCGATCCGCCAGCGCCGTGGCATCCGCAGTTATCCCCTGCAGCCCAAGCCATTGTCGATGATCCTGCTAGTGTATCGCCGCAGATACTCGCTGCAGGGGTTGATGAGGGTGACAAGCTCATGGCTTCACGCAACGTCAATGGCCTGGTCTTCGAGAATGGTTGGAGCACTGGTCGTGATGCAACGGATTGTGGCGACGACATCGTAAAGCGTGCAGCTGGCGCCAAATTCGGTTTAGGCGGGCATCAAGCTATCGAAAATCGCTCTTACATCGCTCAGAGCGACGCCAACGGCAATCGTCTCGATGGCAATCAGGCCTTAGCATTGCACTTGCCCGCCAAACAAATGCCTCCGTGTAACGGCTTTTGGTCGCTAACTGCCTATGGCACAGACATGTACTTGGTCGCAAACGAGATTGATCGGTGGTCGATCAGTAATCGCACTCAGGGGTTGCACTACGATGATGACGGCGGGCTAACGATAATCATAAGTGCTGAGCGGCCAGCGTCGATAGAAAACTGGCTGCCGGTGCCAAAAGGGCCCTATTTAATGGGCATGCGGGTCTACGAAGGCCATGTCTCGGTGGTTAACTGTGAATGGTTTCCACCGAGTTTGGTCGCCGTAGCAGACGCTCTCAGGCGAGACTCATGAGGTCTAACATATTGCCGTGGTAAAACTTGTCCATGGTGGCTTGATCACATGTTGACACGTTGCGTTCGAACTTTGAGATTGGATTGCCTGTGCCTTCGGGGTGTGGATAGTTTGAGGCAAACACCAGCATGTCTGGGCCAATGTTGTCGATGATCCAGCTCACAGGTTCACCGGCGAAGGGCGACGCTTTGATGTGGCGCTTGTCTGTTTCTGATGGTGGCCCGATAAAGGTACGTCTTCTTTTAAACAGGCGCGCGGTGAAGTCCAACTGATGCAACCAAGACGGTAGCCAACGGGCTGCGTGCTCCATGCTTATGATCCGCAGCTGGGGATGGTGCGCGAACACATCGTCAAAATCATGGCAGATAAAAGCAGTTGCGCGTTCGCGCCAATATTGAGCAGCCCAAGTTCACCTACCGGCGCGTCGCCGCTAAGGGCGAGTCTGTCTTCCCGTTATTGTTGAAGCTGGGTGATACGGCGCTGTAGTTACCATTTGCAGCCACGTGCAACCCTGCAGGAGTACCGCGCGCTGCAAAAGTTGACCAAATGGGGTCGAAGTCTGGGTGGGTATATGAGGGCTTGGTTGGGCTGGGCTCATTTGTTGGCACCATGAACGTGTAGCAACCATCCGCAAACCCCTGATCCATGATTTCCTTAGCGGCCTTTGGCCCAAGGTTCATAGGCAAGTAACCCACCGCCTTGAGGCGCCCGTCATGAGCGCAGAAGTCGGCCATAGCTTTGTTGAGAGTCATAGATGATGCAGCAAGGGCTTCGTCGCTGGCAGCGTGCAGCATCCGGTGGAACGATTAGGTGGGCAGCACCTACTGCATCTAAAAGCCCAATAAGTTGAACGTGTGCGAACGCTCCGCAGGATCAAAAGCACCCAGACGGGCCCAGCCGCCTTTGCTGTTATCCATTAACGCAGCTTCGAACTTGGCCATAACCCCGGGATCGCACTGACGGCGCGCAAACAACTCGCGCCCGCGGTCGAGGTCAGTCTGTGAGATCGGCAGGGTTTTTGCTCGTGCATTGATGGCAGCAGGTTTAGGTGTTCGGCGCGAGCTGCGTTGTGCAGAAAATCGTCGAGTTCAATTAGGTGTGGATCTACATCTATAATGCGGCATGTTCTGCATAGGTCATAAGCTTAGTCCAACAGTTACTTTTCGATTGCAGACAACATAAGCTCGCTATTTATGAGTGTCAATAATAAGGGAAAAACAGATGAGGGAATCGCGCCCAAGGACTAGGCTGACGCCCGAGGCGCGCCACGATCAGTTACTGGATAGCGCTCAGGTAATGGTCACTGCGGATGGTTTGCAGGCCTTTACAATGGAGGGCCTAGCGAAAGCCGCCAGTGTCTCTGCCCCGCTGGTCTACAACTATTTCCCGAATCGCATGGAACTATTACATCAATTGCTGAAACGGGAGTTCCAGCGTTTTATCAATGAGATATCTATCGCCTCTGATGAGGCGAACAATATTGAAGACATCGTACGCATGTCGGTGACGAGTAACTTGGATCATCAGGCACCTGGCACCATCTTGCCATTGCTACTCTCGCAGCCTGAAATAGCCGTGGCGATTAGCGAACAAAGGCAGCGCGCCCGTCGTCAAAGCGCACGCTTTTTGGTGCGCGCGGCAGCGAAACAGTATCAGCTTAATGACCATCAAGCGCAGTTGGCAGTGAGTATGTCGTCGGGCGCATCGATAGCAGCGGCGGAGTTTGCTGCCAGTGTAGGCCTTAAGCGAGAGGACGCGATCGAGCTAGCCGTCAGTTATATTCTTGCCGGTATAGAACGCATCTCGCAGATAGACCTCAGCCTGGGTTAGCGCTGGGAAGCCGACCTCACTATAGCTTATTGTGCGTTTGGCATAGTGGCTTGCTAGTTGCGCCTAAATGACCCTTGTGGTGAATTGTTGCTCACGCGTTTTTATTGCTCCTCTATCTCATTGTTCTTTTATCGCATTGCTTCTCTGTCTCGTTATCTCATTGACCCTCACCAGCATTAACTCTCCTCAGCGATCTTTGTCGGGTATGACTAATCACGAATACAAAGTGTTAGTGCTTGGGCGTCGAGCCTGCAAGCTTTAAAGCCTGGCGCTCCTGCTAACACAGATTAGGCTGCAGATGTGGGCATAGAGAGAGGTTGGTGTATCGGTGCGGTGCCATATTCATACTCGCTGCACGATTTTAGTTCGTTGTGAATAACATATGCACCAAGTGGTAACGGCTCAGTAACAATTTGTTTTTGGGGGTGGGGTTTTTTGTAGTAAAAATGGGCGATTGAATTTTGGTACGGATATTGCTTAGGCGGGGGTGGATGAGTCCACTTTTGTGGAGGAGGGAAATAACAACAAAAAAAGGAAATGCCGTTAATGAATTCTCTGTCAGCAAGGCTTGGCTCGACGCGAAGTATCGCAGCCTACTCAGTCCTTTTCGCCGCTTCGCTCTCCGCCTTTAACGCCATAGCAGAAGAAGTTATTGAAGAAGTCGTAGTAACCGGGTCACGTATCCAAACGACTAATGAAACTTCGTCCCAACCAATTCTATCTGTTACTCAGGAAGCCGTGGCCAGTTCTGGTCAGTTCGACCTCAGCGAAGTGCTTAATGATACTCCGGCTCTTTTAAACAGTATCTCATCGACTAACTCGCTTGATAGCGAGGCTGAGAACCTTGATACGGAGAATTTCGGCGGTTCTGCCTTGGATCTTCGTGGTCTGGGCTACAAACGTACGCTTACCCTGGTAAACGGTCGTCGCCACGTTGCGGGCATTGAGGGCACGGGCGCCGTGGATGTTTCCACTATCCCGGCCGCGCTTGTTGAGCGTATCGATGTGTTGTCAGGAGGCGCATCAGCGATCTACGGTTCTGACGCGCTAACCGGTGTAGTGAACATTATCTTGAAGGACGACTTCGAGGGGCTTGAGATTTCCGCCCAAGCCGGCGCCGATGGCGATACAGACACTTTCGGCAATCGTTTCTCTCTATTCGGCGGCCGCAATCTATTTGACGGCAGAGGTAATATTACCTTTGCCCTTCAGATTGAGCGCGACAGCGGACTGTTAATGGGAGAGCGCAGCTTTCTTGCCAACAACAGCATCGCTGATGATGACTCTAATCCTGCCTTGCGTTTTCAGCGCGGCGATATCAGTGGCAGTGGTACCCCCAACCTTTCTGAATACTACAATTTCGCGAATACCGGGCTATTTCCTTGGGGGCTACGGATTCCCTCCGAAGCGTCGTTTATCGCAGACTATGAGACCGAGTTTGGCTCAGCGCCAGTGCTGACCCAAGCGGAGAGTGATCTGTTCGCCCAGGCAGACAGTGCGCCACCGCAGGCGATTTTGCCCGGGCGCACCTTTAATATTACGTCTCCCTATGGCGTTGTTGCTCTGGGTGACTTTGGTACCGAGACGCCTCTTGGCGCAGAGCCAGACGTAGACGGTGATGGCACAACCGACTGTTTGCAGAGCTTTACCGGATATAACAGTTCGTTGGACGGCGCCGGCGCCTTTGGTATTGCCGGCGGTTGCTGGGTCATTCAAGAGGATGGCAGCCTCGCGCCTTATACCGATGGGTTGGTGGCTGGCTCCTTCAATCAGTTTGGTGCATCAGATAGTTACATTCGTCCGAATAACGTACATGCGATTCCTGAGCGTGAGAGCACGTCGCTGGATGTGAACGGCTACATTGATATATCGGATAGCCACAGTTTCTTCTTTGAAACCAAATACGTGCACCAGATCGTAGAAGCCTACCAGCAGTATCACAACTTTACCGACCTGCTGTACGGAGCTCCCGATAACCCTTACCTGCCAGCTGCGCTGTCAGACTTCGTGAACAACGGTGGTCTCGGATTTGCGGGCATTGATGGTGGTTTGCACATCTCTCGCGACTCCGATGACTGGGGCGATAACCTAACCACCAACGAGCGTGACACCATGCGCGTCGTGTTTGGTTTCGAGGGCGATCTCAGCGATACCCTAAGCTACGAAGTGAGTGCCAATTTCGGCCGTTTTGAGCGCAAGATGACCGACCGGGAAGAGACTATTGCCGACAGATTCTTCGCTGCTATTGATGCGGTCGCTGATCCGGTAACGGGCGAAGCCGTTTGCCGCTCAAGCGTTGACGCTTCGGTATTCCCACACACTACGCCGTTTGACATCTTCCAGTTTGTTGGTGGTGGTAACGACTCCTCCTTCTTCACCTTTACCCCTGGTGATGGCCAGTGCTCACCGATGAATATCTGGGGCGGTAGAGGCGCTATGTCGCAAGAGTCTATCGACTTCGTGACCTATACACGCCTAGTCGAGGAAGAAATAGAGCAAACAGTCTTCACCGGTTTCTTGACCGGAGATTCTTCCGCGATCTTCTCCTTGCCTGCAGGTCCAGTAGGATTCGCGGTCGGTGTTGAGTACCGCGACGAGTCGACCAGCCAAACATTTGGCGCCTACGATCAAGGTATTCTTCCGGTCTCAGGTGTAACCGCAGACGGTCAGAGTTTTGCCGCCGGTAGTTGGGTGGGTGATGTCAGTGATGCCCAAAGCTTGGGCCGCACACCGTCCACAAGGTTATTGTCGAGTGGTTCTAGCTACGACTTCACCGACTACTTTGTTGAAGCGTCCGTTCCCCTTTTATCCGATATGCCTGGAGCGATCGAGTTATCAGTGGATATGGCCTATCGCTCTAGCGATAACTCTGTCTTCGGCACCAATGACACGTATAAGTATGGGCTAAACTGGACGCCAATCGAAGATGTTCGTTTCCGCTACACCGCGAGCGAAGCGACCCGCGTACCTAACTTGTTTGAATTGTTCTCTCCTGAGCAAGGATCGCGCTTCCGTCCAGATGATCCTTGCGCAGCAAACAATTTGTCTACAGCAGCGGATGTAAGCCTGCGACAGGCCAACTGTGTAACAGATTTGTTGGCGAACAATGTTGCTGAAGCAAGCATCTATGACGCCCAAGGCAACTATGCTTTCGAAGATCCGCTATCCGCCGGTTTCCCTGGATCCATTGGCGGTAACGCGAACCTACGTCCAGAAACTGGTGAGACTACGACTTTCGGAGTCATCCTCACGCCACGTTTCCTAGAAGGGTTCACCCTGACCGTTGATTACATAGAGATAGACATCGAAGACGCTATCCTTGAAGTGTCGGAACAAAACATTGTTAACCGTTGTTACGATTCGGCGACCCTAAACAACGATTTCTGTCCGCTGATCAGTCGTAATGACAATGCCGCGTCGGCACAGTCTGGCGGTCTAAACTTCTTGCGTCAGGTGCAGCTGAACTTTGGTGCGGCAATCTTTGAAGGTTACGACGCCACTATGCAGTACGACTTCTCGATGTTTGACACCAGCCTGTCTGCGGTCCTTAGCTGGACTAAGGTAGACAAGCTGGATCAAATCGAAACCGGTGGCGCCGTTGATGACGAGCTGGGCGAGATGCGTCGTCCAAAGGATTCGGCATTACTCAACTTAGCAATGAGCCGCGGTGACTATGGTCTGAGCCTAAACACCCAGTACCTGAGCAAGCAATTGCTAGCCTATGAGGATGGCGCTGAGATAGAGACCGCTATGGCAAACTTTGGCCCATCGGCGTTCACCGATAGCAGCACGTTTATTCACAGCATTCGTGGCTCGTATAACAAGGGTTCGTTAGCACTCTATGGCGGCATTAATAACCTGACCGATGAGTCGCCGTTCATAACTGAACGTGCATATCCAGTCAGTCCTGTGGGGCGCTACTTCTACTTTGGCGCCACGCTCTCCCTATAAGCACAATGCGATAGACGGGCCTCGAAAGAGGCCCGTTTGCGTTTTTTCTTTCTCCATGGAAGGAGTCACAAGATGATTTGGAAGAAGTTAGCGTTGCTGACGATGGCCATGAGCTTATTCGGCATCGCTCAAGCAAAGCCACTCACCATTGGCTACAGCGATTGGCCCGGCTGGGTGGCGTGGGAAGTAGGCGTTGAGAAAGGCTGGTTTTCTGAAGCGGGAGTGGATGTAGAGCTAGAATGGTTTGATTACGTAGCTTCGATGGATGCCTACGCGGCGGGCCAGCTCGACGCGGTGTGCATGACAAATGGCGACGCGCTGGTTACTGGGGCCACGGCTCGCCGGTCAACCATGGCGTTGATTAACGACTTTTCTAACGGCAACGATATGATTATTGCCGTCCCAGGGATTAACAGCGTCGCGGACTTGGCAGGTAAGAAGGTTGGTGTTGAGATTGGTTTCGTGGGTCACTTGCTGCTGCTGCAAGCGTTAGAAAAGGCAGGGCTGTCAGAAGATGATGTCGACTTGCTCAACGTGCCTACTAACGAAACACCTATGGTATTGGCCAGCGGCGAGGTGGATGCCATCGTAGCGTGGCAACCGAGCTCATCGCAGAGCCTACAAATGGTGCCTGGATCTGCGGCAATCTATACGTCAGCTAACGATCCCGGTTTGATTTACGACACGCTGGCCATTGCGCCAGAGAGTTTTAATATGTACCCGCAAGAATGGGCCAAAGTGTTCCAGGTCTGGTATCGAATCGTCGACTTTATTAATGATCCCGCCACCCGTGATGAGGCCGTAAAGATTATGGCGG
>MDTB01018300.1_pt1 | contig 12543 bp, 11 predicted proteins | sample 811161 | NCBI WGS metagenome assembly MDTB01 (sample SAMN05326650, study PRJNA326480) | marine metagenome | isolation source: seawater | place: Mediterranean Sea | collected 2009 | reverse complement strand
ATATAATTCTTTTCATCTTTAGACCCATAAACTAGAGGTCTAATTCCATAAGGATCTCTAAATGCAACAATACCATATCCTAAAATTATTAGTACAACAGAATAGGCACCTTCCACCCTATCATGAACCTCTGAAACCGCTCTAGAAATAGATTCATTATCTAATTTCTTACTAGAATTTTTTTCTAATGAATTTGCAAATATATTAATTAATACTTCCGAATCAGAATTGGTATTAATATGCCTAAAGTTATCATCTCTCAGCTCGTCTCTAAGCTTTGACGTATTTACTAAATTACCATTATGGACAAGAATTATACCATATGGAGAATTAACATAAAAAGGCTGGGCTTCAGATGTATTAATAGTTCCAGATGTTGGATATCTAACATGACCAATACCAATATTACCCTGTAACCTGATCATTTCATTTTCATTAAATACATCTCTGACTAAACCATTTTTCTTATGCATAGATAAAAAACCTTTTTCATTAATAACAGCCATTCCAGCAGCATCTTGACCTCTATGCTGTAGAACTGTCAGGGCGTTATAAACTGATAAAGATGCTGTCGAGTTTTGAGAAGTTATTCCTACAATTCCACACATAATCTACATTCCAATCATAATTGATGAGTCTGGTGAACTTGTATTAAAATCTAAGCGTTTTGAAGGGAATGTAGATAAATGTGCATCTACATACGAGTCTAATATGTTCCATATATATATTCCAAATATCCACCATGCATATGTATTTCTAAGACCAATTCTATTTTGATTTTTCAATTCAATAAAACGATTAATGGCAAAAATTTCGGAGCTGATAAAAGCAGCTCCCTTTAAATATTTTTGATTATATATTTGACCTAGACCAGGAATGAAACTTAATTTCCATGCATATTTCGGCTGCCTAACTTTTGTGGAATCAGAATACTTTGAAACTTGAGAAATTCCTAAACTAAAAAAACATAAAACTATGATAATATATTTCATAAAATATATCCAATTGCTTCGATTTCTATTCTTGAATTCATTGGTAAGCTAGATACCTCAACAACAGAACGAGCAGGAGGATTATTTTTAAAAACAATTTTAAAAACGTCATTAACATCAGAAAAAAACGAAAGATCTGTAAGAAAGACTGTAAGTTTTAAAATATTATCTAAACAACTATCTCCAGCGCTTAGGACTCCATCTAAATTTTTTAAAACCTGCTCAACTTCGACCTTAAAGCCTCCATCAATAAGCTTACCTGATTTAAGCTCTATAGGAATTTGGCCCGATGTAAAGACTAAACGATCATAAGTGATGCCCTGAGAATATGTGCCAATAGCCTTTGGAGCATTATTTGTTTCAATAATTTGTTTAATCACTAGATTTTTCCAAACACCAAAGAGGAAGTCCAATAGTATTATTCATTTTTCTACTAATATTTTCTGCTCCTAAATAAAACATAAATTCTCCTGCAGCTGACACCTTTGCATTAAATAAATGACCTCCATAAACTTGAAAGTTTATATCGCTAAAAGTTATATGTGTATGAGAATAAGGCTTTCCATCTTTAATAGTTATATTTCCTATAAGAGAAGTAATTTCAAAATCTCCAGTAAAAATTTTTTTATAATATTTTTTATCTTCTATAGAATAATATCCAATTTCAGGATTTTCTATTGCACCTATACCGTTTATCCAAGAGCATCCAATCCCTATATTTTGTGAAAATTCTTCAAATGATTCGTTTATCTCTTCTCCTGGATCCAATGTCATAAAAACGTATTTTTTTTCAATTCTATAATTCATGATTCCCATTTTACGTTAATCTCTCTATTAGCTTTAGTCTCATCTAATCTACCAACAGGAGTATTCTTGGGAGCATCTAATACCATACCAGGATCAATATTAATATTTTCATTTATAGCCCTCATCACGCTTATAAATCTATCTAATGTCTCTTTTGTTTCAGATTCAGTTGGCTCAATCATCATCGCCTCTGGTACATTATTAGGAAAGTAAATTGTTGGTGAATGAAAACCATAGTCGAGCAATGCCTTAGCTATATCTAAAGCCTTGACCCCCTTAGCTTTTTGAATAGATCCTGAAGCAACAAATTCATGTAATGTACCTTCCTGAAAAGGAACGTCATATATATCTTTAATACTATTTTTGATATAGTTTGCATTAATTATAGCATTCCTAGTCATGGCTTTTAATCCATCATCACCTAATATTTTTATGTAAACATAAGCCCTAACTAAAATTCCAAAATTACCATAAAATGAGTGGAGCTTTCCAATACTAAAGGGATAAACTGTTGCCCACTGATAACTACCATTTTTTGATTTTTTTACTCTAGGAACAGGCAAATATTTAACTAATTTATCTACTACAGCTACGGGACCTGAACCTGGCCCACCACCTCCATGAGGGGTCGAAAAAGTTTTGTGTAAATTAATATGCATTATATCAAATCCCATTTCAGCTGGTTTGCATAATCCTACAATAGCATTTAAATTAGCGCCATCCATATACATTAATCCACCAACATCATGAACAGCTTTTGAAATTTCTTCAATTTGATCTTCAAACAATCCAAGTGTATTAGGCTGAGTCAACATCATTCCTGCAACATCACCATCTAACTTTGAAGTAAGATCAGCAAAGTCAACTCGTCCTCTTTTATCAGATTTGACCTCTCTGGGCAAAAAACCGGCTAAAGCAACAGAGGCTGGATTAGTTCCATGTGCAGTTTCTGGAATAATAATATATTTACGCTTATTTCCTTTTTCTTCATGATATTTTTTCATAATTAAAATACCCACGAATTCACCTTGTGAGCCTGCACTTGGCTGCAATGTAGCTGCTGACATGCCCGTAATTTTTAATAACATTTGTTCTAATTCATAAATGATATGAAGAGAACCTTGAGCATCACTATCAGGCTGATCTGGATGCAAATTAGTAAATCCTGGCAAAGAAGCAAGAACATCATTAATTTTCGGATTATACTTCATTGTACAAGAACCTAACGGGTAAAAACCTTTATCAATATGATGATTTTGCGCTGATAAAGATATATAATGCCTAACTACTTGAGGCTCAGTTACCTCAGGTAGGTTAAGCAGCCCTTCTTTTAATAGCTCGCTTGAAATAAAATCCTTTAATTTTACTTCAGGAACATCTGACTCAGGTAGCGAAGCACCAATTCTTCCACTGACAGATTTCTCAAATATTACTTTATTTTCATCCATTATATTTTCCTAATAATTCTATTATTAAATTTCTTCCATGTTCTACAGCCTTTTTAAGTAAATCAGGATCACTTCCTCCAGCCGTAGCTATATGAGACTTTCCACCACCACCGCCACCCATAATTATACCAATTTCTTTTACAATACTACCAGCCTTGACTATATGTGTTAGATCATCTGTTACCGCACACATAACCATAGGCTTATTACCCTGCAAAATACCAATCAATGAAATACCTTTAACTTTAAAAGCATTTCTAAAATAATCTCCTAAATTAATTAGATCACCAGTATACTTTAAATTTTCAACTACTAGCCTGCAAACACCTAAATCTTCAGAATTTTTAATATAATAAGATATATCTTCTTTTATAGAATTTTGTTTTAAAAGTTCATTTTCTTTTTCTAATATTTTTTTATCTTTTAAAATAGATTTCAATCTAGATGATATTTCATTTTCTCTACATTTAAGTTGATTTTTCAAATCTAGTAAAATTTCATTATTCTTGAAAAGAATATTTTGAACAGCACCACCAGAAACTGCAATTAGTCTTCTAACTCCTGATGAAAGTGCAGACTCAGAAATAATTTTCATAGAACCAATATCTCCAGTTCTATTGACATGAGTACCTCCACAAAGCTCTTTGGAAAAACCCGGAACATCTACAACCCTAACTATATCTCCATATTTTTCACCAAAAAGGCTCACAGCACCATCTTTTTGGGCTTCTTTATAGCTTTTTAAATTAGTCTCTAGCGCAATATTTTGTAATATTATTGAGTTAACTCGATTTTCTACTTCAATTAATTGATTTTTTGTTATCTGAGAATAATGAGTTAGATCAAAACGAAGCATTTCAGCAGAAACAAGCGAACCTGCTTGTTGAACATGATTACCGATAACTTCCTTTAATGCTTGATGCAATAAATGAGTTGACGTATGATTTAATTTGATTTTTTGCCTATTAATACTATCTACTCGGGCAAGTACATCATAATTTTTAGTTAAATTACCGCTATCAATAGTACATAAATGAATGAATTCATCACCATTTTTTTGAACATCTTCAACAATTAAATTATAATCACTCGACTTAATAGTTCCCCTGTCACCTACCTGGCCACCTGACTCAGCATAAAATGGAGTTCGATCTAAAACTATTTTATAAGAGTTTTTGCTTTTAATATATTTAACTATTTTTGCATTTGCTTCTAGCTGTTCGTATCCTAAAAATTCTGTAGAATTTTTATTATCAACAATAATCCAATCAGAATTATCTATATCTACTTGAAATTTACCTGAATTACGAGCACGTTTTTTTTGCTCAACCATACATTCATTAAATCCTTCAACATCTATATTTATACTATTCTCCCTGGCTAAAAGCTCAGTTAAATCAACAGGAAATCCATAGGTGTCATAAAGTTTAAATACATCTTCTCCGGAAATAATACCATTTTTTGGTATTTTATTTAGGACCTTGTCAAAAACATCTAAACCTCTATCTAATGTATCATTAAAAGATTTTTCTTCAGCTTCAATTACTTTCTCTAAATGACTTTTCTTTTCAATAAGCTCTGGGAACGCTTTGCCCATAACCTCACATAAAGTATTAATAAGCTTATAGACAAAAGGTTCCTTCATTTCTAGCTTACGTCCAAATCTAGCAGCTCTTCTAAGAATACGTCTTAATACATATCCCCTCCCATCGCTACCAGGCATAGCACCATCAGCTATAGAAAAAGCAAGCATCCTCAAATGATCGGCAATCACTCTATGCGGAACACCATCTTCAAAAGTTAAATCTTTACCTGAAATTTTAATAATATCATTTAAAATAGGTATAAATAAATCTGTTTCATAATTTGATGACTTCCCATTTAGTATAGCGACTAATCTTTCAAATCCAGCACCGGTATCAACATGTTTTTGAGGCAAAAGATTTAGTTTACCTTTTTTATCTCTATTATATTGAATGAATACAAGGTTCCATATCTCTCTATATTCAGGAAATGCATTCACTCCTTCTGCTACTTGAAGAGCTGTATTTTCTCCTGTGTAATAATGTATTTCAGTACAGGGACCGCATGGACCTGTTTCGCCCATTTCCCAAAAATTATCCTTCGCACCAAACTTTAATATTCTATGAGGATCGATATCTGAATGCTCTTTCCATAGCTCACCAGTTTCCTCATCATCATGATAAATTGTAACCCAAAGTCGATTTTTGTCTAATTTCCAAACATCAGTAAGGAGCTCCCACGCCCAAGATATAGCTTCTTTTTTATAAAAATCTCCAAATGACCAATTACCAAGCATTTCAAAAAAAGTATGGTGATAATTATCTACTCCAACTTCTTCTAAATCATTATGCTTACCACTAACCCTTATACATTTTTGTGAATTTACTGCCCTTTTATTAACAGGCTTCTGCAATCCAATAAAATAGGGCTTAAATTGATTCATTCCAGCATTAGTAAATAATAATGTAGGATCATCATTTGGAACAACAGAAGAACTACGTATAAATTCATGATTTTTGGATTCAAAAAAATCAATGAATTGCTGCCTTATATCAGATGCTTTAATAGACATACTAAAAAATAAACTGGGTCTCAATTTGAATTGAATTAACAGACTTCAAGTCACCATCATTTTCAAGATCGATCATATAAGTGGTCCTTGATTTATAGACAAGCATAACCCCTGAAGACATTTCTAGCCCAAGATCGTATCCATAAATAGTACTTAAATCAGGCTCAAATTCAAAAGGATTAGAGACATTGGCCTGTTGGTAAAAGGCTTCAGCTTTACCTAGCTTTGGAATTTTAGAAGGATTGAGCGCTAGAGTAGAAAGAAGTGTTTTATTTGGCTGCTCGTTAACATATTTTTGTTGAACGCTGTCCCACTTTTCACCTTTCATTTTCTGATAACCTAAAACAAAATCAAATATACCCATAAATGATATATCGAGCTGAGTGAAAAGCCCATTTTGCTTACCGTACTGGTAAAGCAGATATTCTTTTGTATGAACTCCAGAATCATGAACAGATACCCTAGAGATGTCATAAGCCTTATCCCAATAACTAAACATAAAATTACGAGATGATGTCCTATATTCTCCTATTAACTGAGCCGGTCCAAATTTAGCAAGAACCCCAATAGGAACCATTCCAAAACCAAGATTAGTCTTTCCACCGGTTTCAGGGTCAAGAGTTTTTCCTGACATTATTGCTCCTTGAGAATATATCGAAGTATTTTCATTAATTTTGTAAGTTAAATCTATAGAGTAACCTGAAACAGGATCTTTAGCAGCATTTTCAGGATTATATTCATTATAGTAAGAACTATTTTCAAACCAGGAATTAAAAGCTGTTTCAGCAGAAGATGATAGATATGGTTCTAAAGAAGTCCACTGCTTAAGCGCTTCCGCCGTACCATCATGCTGGGTAGAATCATCAGGATAAAAGTCATAGTAATCAGGATAATTATCACCATCACTATCAGGGAGGCCTCCTAATTGATTATTATCCAAAGCTGCTGATATGCCTATGCTCAAATTTGAAATAATTTCTCTTGATGCCCTAAAAGCCATTATACCAGGATCAATTGTTTTGAAGTTACTATGAATAATTTCAAGCCCAAATCCTAAATATTTTGCTTGAATATTCAAGCCAACCTGCCTCACCTGCGGATACTCCATAATATTAGAGTAGTTGCTTACTAAAATACCATTACCTAATGTAACATTAGGAAGGGCTCCTGCCATTATATAAAAATCATCCCCAGGACGTCCCCACCTTAAATAATATAGCTTATCAATAATAGTTCTATAAATAGATTCAGCTGATGAAAATTTCCAACTATCCCAATACATTCCGCTATCATTAAAATATAAATATAGATCTAACCCTATCCCAAGATTTCCAATAGGAAACTCTGGTCTTATTGAAATTTGGTTATATACTTGACCATTTATTGCAACTGTACCTATACTCCCTGTTGTGCCAGTAGCAGAATCTGATGAAGAAACTGAATCTTCAGATATTAGCATCGAAACGAAAATAAATAAGCTTAGAATTATTTGTTTATTTTTATATAAATGATTCATAAAAAAATCTAATTATTATTAATTACAATTGTATCAATATCTAGTTTAAGCTTTATATTTTTTCCCATTTCTAAAGCATCCTCCCTGGTATTAAAGTATCCTACTCTTACAGCATAAAGTGTTTTATCGCTTCTATATAGCTTTTTTACTCTTGCTTTAAAACCTGCTATAACAAGCTCAGTCCTTTGACTTGAAGCATTTATTTCAGAACTAAAAGCTCCTGATTGTAATGAAAAAGGTTCATTAAGATCATTTAAATCAGAACTATTTAAACTTTTTTTATAGATACTAAGCTGAGAACTATTTAACTGTGAATGATTTAGACCATTTTCAATGGCTTTTTCTTTAAGTTTATCAGAGTTTTTAAAATCTAATAATAAACTTTTTATTTTTCCATCAACATTTAAATCAGGAAACTGTCTCTCAAATACTCTAGAATAAAATATAGCTGTATCTTTAAGACCAGAAACTATTAGTGAATTTAAAAATAATTTAACCGCTCTTTCAATATGCTCAGACCTACTATAATAAATCGGCATCTTTTTTAACCATTCAGTTGATTGAACATATAAACCAGCTGCATAAAAATATTCAGAAACTTTCATAACAGCATCATCTCCATATACACTAGTAGGATGGTTATTATACAACTTAACAAAAATATTCATAGCTTCTTCACCATCATCTTCCAACAAACCCTTCAAATAAAGTAGAGATGGATTATTAGGATACCTCTGCTCCATCGTTGGTAAATATATATATGCACTATCACTTGAGCCATTAAGAACATCTTCAATCAAAACATCTAATTCATTTTGAGGATATAGATAGGAAATAGATACTATTAATAAGCATATAATTTTTATCATTTTAAAACCTCCTTATCATCACTAGTTTCATATAACCAAATAATATGAGGATCAGTAGCCGTATTTTTATATCGCTGAAATCTTTCGTCTGTAACTAAAAAATGAATTATATCATCTAAACCTTTAGTAAAATCTAAACTACCACCCTCTTTTTTAGCTTGAAGTTTAATTTTAATCAGCTTTATAATAATTGACGTTGGATCCTGATCTATAGCAGAATCTATAAGCTCTACAGCTTCGCTATTTTCACCTCTGTGAGAATATATTTCTGATAAACTAGCAATAACCTCTATATTGTCTGAGTCTGATTTTAAAATATGCTTTAGTATATCTTCAAATTCAGAATACCTATCTAACGCAAAAAGACTATCCTTTAATAAATGAATTACCATCCAAGCCTGCTCGGGCTTTAATTCTGCATATCTTATCCACATAGGAATAGCCTTAGCTAATAAATCTTCAGCTTGGGACATATGATTAGATTTTTCCAACTCTAAACTTTCAGGTAATGAACTATTTTTTACAGCTTTCTGATATTCTTCTTCACTCTCTGAGCTATAAGAATTTCCAATAAAATAATATGTGACTGCCAGATCTGGGCAAATATTTAAGGCATTTTCAAATGTTTTTCTTGCATCCTTAAAGCTTTTACTTTTTATTAATAAACGACCCTCCTGAACTTTATATAAAGCTAGGTCAAATTTATTTTCTTTTTTAGACTGCTTCTGATAACGTTCTAAAAAATCACCAGCCTTAGCCCAATCATGTTTTTCTCTATAAAAAGCTGTTAATTTTGAAAGTGCCCATTCACTATTTTTTTCTAATTTTAATATTTGATGTAGCTCGGCAATAGCAGCATCTAATTGAGATAATTTATAAAAATTTAATGCTAAATTTTTATGCAATTCTATCTGTTCATAAAAAGATAATCCCTTTCGATGACGCAAGCCTTTATGAACCTTTAATGCTTGATTAGCATTACCTCCTTCTCTGAGGACCTGACCTAATCTAATATAGGCCTTAATATTATTTGAATCTTTCTCAATTATTTCTTTAAAATTTTTATATGCTGACTTTCTACGACCTGTTATCAATAGATCAAGCCCTTCAGCATAGAGATCTTTAACTTTGGAATTTCTTCTAGGTTTATAATTAAAGACATATACGACAATAATTGTAGCACCTATTGCTAAAACAGATATTGTAATCAAAAAGTTGGTCATAAAATATCTTCACCCACTTCATCATGAAGTTGAAAGTCTTCATTTATACCTTCATTTCGTAAAGTATCTAATTCAAGTTGCACTCTCTTCAGTTTAGACTTAAGGGAATAAACCTCACTTTTTTGTGATACTAATTGAAAAAGTGCTAATAAGAAGCCTATAATAACGCCAACAGTCAAGGTCATTACAAGGACCATCCATACATTAAAGCCATCTTGATACTCCGGAGCGTCAGTCAAAAACGGGATTTTTATTGTTAGCACATTACCTTCGAATTGATTCAACTCATTTAACTGAACAATAAAAACTGCACTCGCTATAAGTAAAAGTATCCAAATTAAATATTTAATTAATTTCATTTTCAATATCCTTATCTAAAATCCGAGTCCCAAATAAACTCATTCCCTGCGCATCCTGTATAAGTACATCAACAACATCATTTATTTTTTCATTATTTTTATTAAAAATCACGCTCATACAGCCTTCTGTTTTACCTACCCATGAAGAAGATCTTTTTTTATTCTCTCTTTCAATAACAACTTTCATTATTTTACCAATTCGACGTTGATTAGCCTGCAAAGTATGAACTTGCTGTAATTCAATTAAATTAGCTAGTCTAGCCTGCTTAACACCTTCTTCAATTTGATCAGTATATTCAGCAGCCTTAGTTCCTGGTCTAGATGAATATTTAAACATAAATGCTTTATCAAAAATAACTTTATTCATTACATCAAGAGTATCATGATACTCTTCATCTGTTTCACCCGGAAAACCAACTATAATATCAGTTGATATAGTACAATGGGGGATGTACTTTCTAATTAAATCAACTAAATCTAAAAATTCTTGTTTAGTATATGTCCTATTCATTCTTTTTAATATCCTGTCAGAACCCGCTTGGAGAGGCAAATGAATATAGTCACAAATATTTTGATATTTTGCCATAACTTTTATGAGATCTTCATCCATATCTTTAGGATGAGGAGACATATATCTAATTCTATCAATACCAGAAACCTGTGCTACCATTTCTATTAATTCAGTAAACTTTCCATTTTTAGTTCTATAAGAATTTACATTTTGCCCTAATAGTGTAATTTCATTAAATCCATTAGAGACCGCATCTTGAACTTCTTCAACTATACTTTCCATTGAACGACTTCGCTCTCTACCTCTAGTAAAAGGTACAATACAAAATGTACAAAAATTATCACATCCACGAGAAATTGATATCAAAGCATTTTTTCCCGAATTTCTTAAAGGAAGTATACTATCATATACTTCATATTTTGAAAGTCGAGTATCAACTTGATGGGTATTTTGAATTTTTCTGTTTTTTATAATTTCTGGTATACGACTATATGAATCAGGACCTAAAATAATATCAACATAAGGCTTAGATTCTAACAGATCATTTTTTAAATTTTGAGCCATACAACCTAATACACCAAAAATTAATTGCGGGTTTTTCTTTTTCAAATAATATATACTATCTAATCGATTATGAACAGTTTCCTCAGCTTTTTCTCGAATTGCACAAGTATTCATAAATATAATATCAGCTTTTGACATATCTTGAGTTTTTGAATATCCACAATCCTCTAATAAACCGGCCACTAATTCAGAGTCAGCCACATTCATTTGGCAGCCAAAAGTTTCTATAAAATAATTCGAATCAAGCATAAATAATAAAAAGAATTAAACTCACATTTTTTATAATAGTCCACAATTTAATTTTGATAATGTTGTGGCAATTAAACTCAATCAGTATAAGAGTCAAAATAGAATGCTGATGGGTCTAGCGCTTTATTTCTATATTGAACTTCATAATGTAAATGAGGAGCAGTTGATCGACCAGTATTTCCGACCTTTCCAATTTTTTGTCCTCTAAAAACTTTATCGCCAACCTTGACATCTCGACTAGAAAGATGACCATAGGCAGTAATATACCCATTGCCATGATCAACCTCAATATAATTTCCAAAAGAACCCCAATACTTTGATTTTTTCACACGACCATTAGCTGTTGTATGAACAGCTGTTCCAATACGCGCTGAATAGTCGTTACCCTCATGAAACTTATACTTTTTTGAGAAAGGATCTCTTCTATATCCAAAATTTGAAGATAACCGATCAACCCCTTTAGATACAGGATGAATTGCAGGATAAGCTAAAATATCATTAATTTTAGAATCGATTACCTCACCAATCTCATTATAGCTGAGAAATTCAAGATTAATTAAACGGTTCGCATAATCAATCTCATTAACAATTCCATCAATGTCAATCCCTTCTTCAGGTAATAAGTAATTTATATTACTACTATCACTACGTCCTCCGCCATAACCCATTTTACGAATATCTTCATGAATAGGAGGTAATTTTACAAGCTTCCTTAACATATCATCATATTTTTTAATATTATGAAGCTCTTCAAGCAAGCTATCAACTCTGCTTTGATTATACTCTATACTTAAAAGTAAAGATTTATTGTTTTTTTGGTGTTTTTTTATTTCACTTCCAGCAACCCAATCAATAAAATTATCTGAAAAAAGAAATAAAAAAGATATTAGTAGGGAAAAAAACAAACCAAAAGATACTCCAATTTGGATAGGAGAAATAGATATCTGCTTAAGATCAAACTTGCCTTCTTTTATAACAATGATTTTGTAAGAGCTTTTAAACATAATTTAGATTTATAACATTAAATAATTTAGGACATCTCAAAGAACTAATACAAAATTTACCTTCCAAGAATATAGTAAATTTTAATGCTATCTAACTATTTTTTTCTTTCTCTCTTTCCTCTATAAAAAGCTTTAATGTATTTATATCATTTACATATTTTAAAAAATCTGAATCATGAGAAAAATCCGTTACAGATTTTTTAATTTTTTTTTCAGAAATATATGAACCCAGCTCAGTATACTTCTGCTTTAGATCCCACTTCATTTTTTCAATTTCAACCTGAATTTTTCCCCTGTGACCTAATTTTTCACCCTTAGCAATAACATTTTTAATATATTTTTTTCCATCTCTTGCAATTTTGTGAGATAGAAACTGAGCTTTTTCAGTCATTTTATCATAGATTT
>MDTB01161070.1_pt1 | contig 12544 bp, 15 predicted proteins | sample 811161 | NCBI WGS metagenome assembly MDTB01 (sample SAMN05326650, study PRJNA326480) | marine metagenome | isolation source: seawater | place: Mediterranean Sea | collected 2009 | reverse complement strand
TTCTTTTTTTCACTAAAAGAGGTCCAATTGAAATAGTCTTTAATATAAAACATTACCTTTCTGGTTTTTTTATATCTTTAATTGTAGCTTTTAAAATAATACAGTTTATTTTTTTCGGAGCATTGCAAATTTTTAGCACTGTTACGCTTCACAATAATTCACTTCAAGTAAAACAATTTACAGAATCAGAAGTTAAAGCCCTGAAAGGGTTGGCTGAAAAAGCTATTGATGTTAAAGAAATAGAAAATGTTGAAATTACCGAAAATTTTGAAATAGAATCTCAAACCAATAAAAAGATAAGAGTCGATGATAATGATTTCATTGATACTATTAAAGTTAAAGTCAAAACCATAAAAAATTATGTTGGTGATTTCGATTTCTCTTTTAATAGTAAAGAAAATAAATTTGATGAAAGTGTATTTGATGATTTTTCTGGATTAGCAAATCCACATATGGTTCCAATTGAAGAAACTTTAAATTTAGTTCAAAGTAATAAAAAATTAAAACCAAAAAAAGTTAGCGAAAATAAAGTTCGATTCTCATATAATTTTTTACCTGTTATTCCCTTTGCTGCTCCAAGAAACAATAAAACTAAGATGGTTCAATTTAGTAAAACTATTGATTTGGAGATATTGGAATTAGTTAATGTATTTAAAACCCTTAAATTGAAACCAGATAATATTGATCTTTCTGAAATTAAAAGTCTTTCAAATGAAAACAATCTTTTTTTAACAAAAGATTCAGAATTAATAGATGAATTATCTCAGAGGTTTAATTATCTTGATAAGTTAAAAGAAGCAATTATTTTCTTGCCTCTCAAGCCTCCGATGCAATATTATTATGTTTCAAGTCCTTATGGAATGAGAACTCATCCTAAAACGAAAAAAAAACAAATGCACAAAGGAATAGATATGGCAGGAACTTGGCAAGAAGAAGTAAGAGCCTCAGCTAATGGAATAGTTTTATTTTCAGGCAGATTTGGATCATTTGGCAAAGTAATAAAAATTAAACATAAGCACGGAGTTGAAACTTTATATGGTCACTTGCATAAACTATCAGTTAAAAAAGGAGATTATGTGAACGAGGGTGATATAATAGGGAAAATGGGAGCAACTGGAAGAGTCGCTGGTGCTCATTTGCACTATGAAATCAAAGTTAATAAAAAATCTGTAAATCCTTATAATTTTATCTCTCTTGGAAGAAATTTAGTTAATAGTTCAACGATTAAGTAGAAGTCAAAATGCTGGTGGCATTTTAATTGCAGACTAAAATAATGAACAAATGTATAATTTTCCTTATTTTAGTTTTATTCTACTCTACCAAAACTTTTGCATATTCGCATTATGAGTGCTTTTTGGCTATTAATAAAATAGAAAAAAAATATAAACTACCCAACAAGCTTCTTTCTGCAATCTCTTTGACTGAAACAGGTAGAACAATTAATGGATCATATAAATCATGGCCGTGGTCTCTAAATGTTTCAGGACAAGCATTTATTTTTGAAAATAAAAAACAAACTCAACTTTTTCTTGAAGAAAAAATCAAAGAAATTAAAAATATAGATATTGGATGTATGCAGATAAATTATAAATATCATAATGCAGACTTCCAGGACATAGAAAGTATTTTAGATCCACAAAAAAATGTTGAATGGGCGGCAAAATTTTTGATCAAGCTACATAAAAAATATAAAAGTTGGAATACAGCAATTTCACGGTATCACTCTTCAGATCCTGTCAGGATGAAAAATTATTTAAAAAAAGTGCACGTTAATTGGAATCTAGAAAGACAAAAAAAGAATAAAACTTACATTCCTAAATTAATTTCTCAAAAATCAACTAACGATTCTAATTTAGTAAAAAGTAATAATAAAGATTTAAGAATGAAAAGAGACGATAAAATCAATTACTTTCGAAAAGAATTAGCCAAAAATAAATCAAGATATTTCTAATCATTGGCATATTTAATGCAATATTTTCAGTAACATAGGAGATAATATGATTGAAAATAAAAAACGTAATGAAATTAATAATTCAGAAGCAGTTTTTTCCCCTTTGGTTGAAATTGTTCATTTTGATAAATTTAATAAGCAAAATAAAAAAGAAACAATTCCCGTATCTTATTATTTAGATGCACAATGTCGTAATTTAAAAAAATTAGATAACTATCTTAATTAAAATTTCTTATTAAAGTATTTAAATACTAAGAAATTCAATGTTACCTCTAAAAAAACATACTATTTTTTAGAGGTGTATACTTTGAATTTTCATCATTTTTCTTCTTTCAGATGATGCAGGTATGTTCAAAAGTTCACGGTATTTAGCAACTGTTCTTCTTGCTAAGTTTATTCCTTTTACCTGTAATTTAGAAACTAATATTTCGTCTGACAGAGGGCTGTTAAGCGGTTCATTTGTAATTAAATTTTTAAGTGTTTCTCTGACAGATGCGGCAGAATGACTTTCCCCTTTTACTGTACTGTTTATTGTGGCGCTAAAAAAATGTTTCATTTCAAAAATACCCCTTGGTGTTAGCATTAGTTTACTTGTAGTTACTCTGCTAACTGTACTCTCATGCATACCAATTTTTTTTGCAACATCTTTAAGAATCATAGGTTTTAAATAAGACAAACCTTTTTCAAAAAATGCTTTTTGTTGCTCAACAATTTCTGAACTTATTTTTAATGTAGTAAGATTTCTTTGCTCAATGGCTTTCATTAACCATTTTGCAGAATTAACGGACTCTGATATGAATTTTTTATCATTTTCACTACTATTTAACTTTTCAAGTTGCTTAGCATAATCTTCATTCATTATTATTTTAGGTAAAGTGCTATTATTTAATTCGACTTCCCAATTATTATTTTTATTTTTTACAATCACATCTGGATAATAAATTTGCTCGTCACCCTCTGGAAATAATGTTCCAGGTTTCGGATTAAGTTTTTTAATTAACATTATATTTTTTGTCAATTCGTCCTTAGATAAATTACATATTTTACAAAGACTTTTAATATCTCCTTTGGCAAGTAAATCAAAGTTTTCAATAATAGTGGATATACTTTCTGTAAGTTCATTATTGTAATCCAGTTGAATTTTCAAGCATTCAGTTAAGTTTCTGGCAAAAACTCCTGTTGGTTCAAAATTTTGAAGTTTTTTTAGTACATTTTTAATTTCATTTTCATTGCATCCAATAATTTCTTTTATTTCATTCAAGTCTTTAGTCAACCAACCACTAGGATCAATATAATCTATTAATATTTCAGCAATTATATTATCTTTTGAATTAGAAAATTCTATTTGGGCTTGTTTCAAAAGCATCGACTTTAAAGTCTCTTTTTCTGCTACTGTCTGCTCAGCAATAGAACCAGGATCAGTTGTTTCAAAATTATTTGATGTTGATATTTTGCTTTCTTGATCCCAAGTATTTTCACTTTCGTCACTTGAGGGTGTATCTGATAACGATTCACCACTTTCAAAAGCTTCTATTATACTTTCTGTGCTTTCAGATACTTTTTCATCTTCACTGGTTTCTATGTCGCTTTCTAGAAAGGGATTTTCTTCTAATTCTTTATCAACGAGTTGGCAAAGTTCAATATTATTGAGTTGCAATAACTTTATTGCTTGTTGAAGTTGAGGAGTCATAACTAAAGTCTGACTCTGTTTAAGTTTTAGGTTCTGTGAAATTTGCATAATTAATTCCTTTCTATGATTCAATTTCACACTTTTTTTTTAAAAATTGCAAAAACTTAATTTGACAGTAAATTATTGTCAAAATTATGACTAATACAATTTAAATAAAATAACTATTTTAAAATTTTATTTATCTGTGTAAATCAAGTATTATAAGATACACAGTTATTTTATTAATTTTATTATAAGTATTTTATAATGTATAGAATCCTTCCTTTGTTTGTAATTTTTTTTTCATTAGGACCTTTTTTGATTGCTGTTGGTAATTTGACAGATAAAAAAGTAAAAAATGAGTTAATCGCAGTGCAAGATTCTAAGTCCAAAAAAAAAAATATTAAAGAGAAGATAGTTGAAAAAAAAATTGAGGAACACCAAAATAATTCAGAACTCTCTTCTAATAATATTTTGGTAGAGTCAATTACCAATAACAGAAATGTAACATCTGATCCAATTGTTTTATTAGAAAAGAAATTAAAAAAGGACTTTGATTCTGATAAAAAAATTACGAATGACAAAATCATTGTTCAGTTTGGTGCTTTTTCAAAATTAAGTAGTGCAAAAAACCAAATGATTAAAATAGAGAAAAGTATTTCTAAGGTTTTTGAAAAATTTAATTTAAATATTTTGGAGGATGAAAAAAATTTATTCAAACTAATTTATAAAACTAATAACTTAAAAAATGCCAATGAGATTTGTAGATACAGCAAATCTAAAAATATTGCCTGTTATGTCAAAAAATAGAAATTTAGAAAGTTGCAGAATATGTAAGATTATAAAAATTTTTCTTGTAAGTATTCTTTTTCTATTAATTATAGCAATAACTTTGTCTGAAGACCTTCATTATCTATCTTTTATAACTCCTTGGAATGTAGCTATTTTTATTATTTTCTTTGGTTTTTCTTCTTTTTTAGTGAAGTTAATTGTTTATTTGAATCAAAAAAAAAAAATCATCTATCTCTGACAAATCTGACAAATAATTTTTTTTCGGGAACAAATCTCCCGTATGCGTGACCAGTTATAAAGTTTACAGACCAAAAAAATTTTGGTGACCACCAATTTCTTGATGATGTCCAAAATATTTCGGCAGGAGTATTTGGAAAGATAGTATTATTAATTTTTGCTCTTGAATATTCTGTTGCACATTTATCACAAACAATACTCAACAATTCGCTTTTATTTGGTAACCTCCAGATACCTCCTAGCTCGTCACCGACTTGTGATTTGATATAAACTGCTTCTTCTAGAGAAATTTTAACTGGATCTCCAATACATTTTTGTTCATCCCATCTTTGGCCAACAGAACATTTTAACCATTCCACTCTATTTTTTAAATCAATTATATAATGTCCTTTGTCTATATATTCTGCTGCATAAGTCTTCTGTAAATTAACTCCTAAACAAAAGAACAGAAAATAAACGTTAAAAAAAAGTTTAAACATTATTAAATTACTCCTAACTTATTTATAAAACTATTTTGGTTGAATAAAAATTATAAAATATTTAATTTTCTCAACTTTGGTATCAAAGTTGCAGTTTTTGTACCAAGAGATTATAAATATAGTATGTAATTATTTATTAATGGAAAAAAAATTATGGATTTAGCTTCACTTATTGGTTTATTAGGAACTCTTGGTATGATAGCAGGCGCAATGGTATCAGCTGGAGGTTTGGGGATGTTTGTGGATGTGCCCTCTTTATTAATTGTCGTAGGAGGATCTTTCTTCGCGGTTATGTATACAGCGCCACTTCCACTTTTTCTTGGATCTTTCGGTGCCATGGGTAAAGCTTTCAAACCACCTATAAAAAAAATGGATGAATTAATAACTAGAATTGTTGAATTGGCGGGTATTGCAAGAAAAGATGGAATGATGGCATTAGAGGGGCAAGAAACACCTGATCCATTCTTCGATAATGGATTGCAAATGTTAGTTGACGGTGCAGACGAAGAAAAATTAACTATTCAACTTAAAAAAGAACTCAAAGCGATGCTGGGTAGACATGCAAAATCAACTCAAGTAGCTCAATCATGGGTTGATATTTCTCCAGCAATGGGAATGATAGGTACTCTGGTTGGACTGGTTGCTATGTTAGGAAATATGGCAGACCCTAAGGCGATTGGACCAGCCATGGCTGTCGCTTTACTTACAACTTTATATGGAGCAATGATCGCTAACACTATATTTATGCCAATAGTAGTGAAAATGAAAGGGTACACTATATATGAGACTATTTATCGAGAGATGATCATAACTGGACTTCAATTGATATCTAGAGGTGAAAGTGGAAGAAATATTCAAGATCAGTTGGTAGCCAATCTTCCTCCTAAAGAAAAACAAAAACTTATTGAATCGGCTGCATAATTTAAAGAGCAGGATATGGCTGAAGAAAAAGTTGAAAAAAAAGAAGAGGATAAAAGGGAAGAGGAGGAACAAGAATGTCCTGAATGCCCACCTAAAGGTGCCCCTGCATGGATGGCAACATTTGCTGATATGGCAACATTATTAATGGCATTTTTCGTTCTTATTCTGTCTTTTGCAGAATTTAATGTTCCAAAATTTAAACAAATTAGTGGAAGTATGAAAAACGCTTTTGGTATCCAGAGAATAATTCCAGTTGTTGAACAACCGAAAGGAACTACATTGTTATCTTTAAATTTCAGTCCTAACCCAACGCCTTCGGTAACCGAAAATTTAAAACAACAAACAACTGAAACTGATCAACCAAAAGTTGAGTTAAAAACTAAAACTGAAGATAAGACAAAGAATGACGGTGAAAATGAGGATGCAAAAGAACTCGCAGAGAATATAAAAAATGCAATTGCAAGGGGCGATATTGAAGTTGAAGTTTTGGCGGATAAAGTTGTTGTAAATTTCACACCTCTTGAAGCAGATGAGAAAGAATTACCAAACTTACTTCAAGAAACACTTAATTCAGTTGAATCAATAAAAGCAGCTGCAGGAAAGTCAGAGTCAGAAATTTTATTTGGCGGGCTTGAGAAACAATTAGCAAAATTGGCTACTGCTTCATCGAGAAGTGGAAAAAGTGACGCTGAATCAAATGATGGTTCAAATATTGGGGAATCACCGGAAATATCGAAGCAAGAAGAGAAGAAAGCTCAATTAGCTGAAGATAGTCTAAAAATTGCCTTAAAACAAGAAATAGGCGAAGGTTTAATTAATATCGATAGGCAAGAAGATAAAGTAATAATTACGGTTGGTTCTGGAGGGGCATTTAAATCTGGATCAGCAGAACTGACAACTAAAGCAAAAAGCATAATGGCAAAAATTGCTGAACAAAATAAAAAAGGAAGAAGTGAGATCCTTGTATCTGGTCATACTGATGATAAACCACTCACCTTTGGTTCGATTTACAGAGATAATTGGGATTTAGCTGCAGCAAGATCATCATCTGTAGTTCAGGCACTTTCCTCATCAGGAAAATTGGAACCAAAAAGAATGAAAGCTATTTCGTATGGCGAAACTCAACCTTTAGCATCAAATAAAACCTCTAAAGGTCGTGAAAAAAATAGACGAATAGAAATTGAAATTAATTATTAAAATTATAAACAAATGTTCATTGAAAAAAGTCCTTTTCATCCAGAAAGTTCAAAATTAGATTCTAAAAAGAATGCCACATTCAAAAATAACCAAAATATAGATAAAGATTTTGATAAAACATTCAATTTTCTGAAATGGTTCAAAGGTTTAATAAATCCCTTGCAAAACCTTCCTATAATTAGTGGTATTTATTCTAGCATAAACTCTGAAAAAATAGAATCAGATCGTGATTTAGTTCAAAATGGTCTCGGTGGTTTTATTTACGGGGGGCCTTTTGGTGCAATAGCTGGCGTGGGGAATTGGATCTTTAATAAAATGTTTGATAAAACACCAACTGAGCTATTCTTTAAAGTTACTGGAATAAGTAACTTATGGAAAAATAAAGATAATTACAAAGATACTATTATGTCATCATCTAACAAACAAAACATAACTAAAAATTTTGATGAAGATATTTTAGGAAAGAATAAAAAAAAGAAAAATGATAGTTTAGTAAATTTTAACATCGACCAATCCACAAAAACTCTTAAAAATGTTATAGTTGAAAGTTTAGACAAAAAAAAACATTTAGAGTTGAACCATCCGAAATTTGAGTTTGATAAAGAAACAAAAATTAATGATGAGGAATCTAAATCATTGAATTTAAGTATTATCCAAAAACTTTATGAAAATAAAAAGTCTTCAAACCGTAACTTGAATAAAATAGCCTAAAAAAAACTAATCAAACAAAGCTTGTTCTTCTTCAAATTTTTTGTAAAATTCTTCCCCAAGTATTTCTTTGATTTTATCGGTTGTTACCCCGCTAATCTCATTTGAGTATTGTTCATAAAAAGAATCGCATTTTTTTGATGCCTGACTCGCCACGTTCTGTTCAATGAATTCATTTTCAACGGCAGTTCTTGCTCTTGTAGTTGCTTCAGATTTAGCTTTTGTTAATCTACCAATAGCCGAATTTTTTTTTCTTTGTAAGTCTTCAACCACTTCCATTAGTTGTTTGAAACTTGGATCTGGTACTTCAATATTGATAAATTGATCGTCAATAGTAGTTTCAAAACCTGCTTCATTAATTGCATCAACTAACTGATCTATATGATCTTTGTTAAAAACAAGAATCTGAAGTTTATTTTCACTATCTCCAGTTCTTAAATCACCTACATCTACTAATCTTCTTGGTTTACCAGAAATTGTTATTTTTATCCCCTTGATTAAAGTCATGTTAGCATTTGAAGCTTGAACAATTTTAATAAGTTCAACATAATCCTCAAGTGCTGCTTTCATTAACGTTTCTGCTTGAATAGAATATTGTTCTGCCATAAAAACCTTTGTAAATAATCTTACTAAATACTATACCAAAGCCTTGTTAGTTTCATCAATATTATTTTCAATTTTTGAATTATTATCATGCTCCTCGTTCTCAAAAGTTGGATTCTCTAGTTTAGAATATTTAAACTTTGACTTAGGATATAAACTTCTTATAGTCTTATGAGCCAGGTGGATATCTGGTGACGCAATTTTCATACAAAAAGCTTTTCCGGATAGAAGAGCAAAACTAAATAATAAATTACTTTGTCCTTTATAACAATATATACAAATAGATAACCAACCTATTAAAAAAAACCAAAAATTTACTGATAAGAGGAGAGTACTTAATACTGTAAATAATCCTAATAACCACCATTTCTGCTCGTAGGCTAACCACAGAGGAGGGAATAGACCAGGTATTATAGAATTTGAGTTTTTAATACAATCAAAGTTATTAGATAAATCTCGAAATACAGTAAATTCTTTTAAATCTTCATAATCATATATCTTCTTTTCCGAAAATTTTTTTTGAATATCTTTATTTTCGATATCGTTTGTTGAAGTAAACTTACAACCTAGGCTTCTCGTTGCTATAACATCAAAAAAAATGTTATCCCTACAAATGGTTAAAATTTTTTTTTTCTTTATATTATTAGTTTCTTGAAGTTGCTCTATTAAAGCATTTTCACCAAATGTAAATAACTCATTATTCAAAGCAACAATGACATCGTTATTTTTTAAAAATAATGAATATCCGTGTGTTTTTTTTCTAATTGAATCTATTTTTAGAAGAAAACCATCTTTAATTTTTTTTTCATCGCTCATGTTTAAATTTTACAATTATTTAAGGAAAAGTTATACTTTCTTTTTGGTCAGTGATTTCTTTAACAAGAAATTGATTTTGTGTTTTAATCGCTTTCAAAGCATTTGTCAGACTTGATGTGCTATTAGAAAGTTCTTTCAACATTTTAGCATTTGAATTTTTTTTATTTTCAGTAATTAATTTATCAATTGCTTTGTTAACTTTTGCTGAGGTCAATATATCACTTTCTTGCATATTCATTGACAATTTTGATGTTTCGTCCTTTAAAGATGAAGATATATTTTTCGATAAATTAGAAATTTCTTTTGATAAACTTATCATAAGATTATTGTCATTTTTCTCAATCGCATCTGTTAACTCAATTAGTTTATTTCTAATTTCATTGTTGGTATTTACTAGATTGGAATGTTGTTCAAGGCTAACATTCATTTCTTTTACAGCTTGGTTAACTGAATCAACATTTTCAGCAAATACAACTAGAGCCTCACGGCTAGTACTAGTCATATTTTCGAGTTCAGACAAAGATTTAAAATATAATAGTCCAGTCAATAGAATAGCAAAAATTGCCGTACCGATTGAAGCTGAGAAGATAATTGTGGTATATTTATGTATTTCTTTCACTTTTTGTTCTGCCTTTATGTATTCTGTTTTTATTCTTTTATATTCTGATGTTACATCCGTAGCTGCATCCGCAGCATCCAGTGCTATTTTAATGCTTTCTTGCATCGTATTCAATTCATTGCTCATGCAAGTCTTCCTTTATTATTATTATCATTTTTTTTTTTCTTAATTCTACTAGAAAATAGAGCACATTTCATGCCAGAAATGCTGTGAACTTCAGAATAAGGGTATTTTTTTGATTTAAAACCAAAAGCCCTACAACCCCATGGAAACCTGGGATCATAAGTAACATATAAATTATTACAAAGTTTGCAGTCTTCAAAATTCTTTTTCATTTTTTTTTAATAAATTTTATTATTTTAGCAATTTGAAATCTCAATGCCCCCATAAAAGACAGGAGTGCACATACCCAAAAGAAAATTGCCAAAAAAACCTCTTGATTTTGAAAAGTTTCCAAAGCCTTCAGATGACATATAAGAGAACTATAAAAAAATGCAAATGTGATTATTATTTGACTAATATTTCTATTTATCATTTTGATTTCCATATTCATCAAAGATTAGTTCTTCAGGAATTTCAATATCTGGTTTTTCAATGTCTTCCCCTTTATCTATTTTATAAATATATGCTAAAGCGATTGCTACCGCATTATATAATTTACTCATCACTTCTTCTCCTATTTCACCAGTATAATACAGTGCCCTGGCAAGTAATGGACTTTGCAGATTTCCTATATTGTATCTTTTGGCTTCTGTTATAATTTTTTCGGCTGTTTTACCTCTGCCTTTTGCAATGATTTTCGGTGCATTGGACTCTCCTACTTCATATTTTAAGGCAATTGCGAAATGAGTTGGATTAGTAATTAGTGCGGTTGCTTCGGACATATTATCTACAGAAGCATTTTCTTTTGCAACCCTTGTCGCCGCCTCCATCTGGAGTTTTCTAATTTTTTGTTTAACTTCTGGTTGTCCATCGGTTTCTTTATATTCATCTTTTATGTCTTGATGTGACATTCTTAATTCTTTGATATATGAATATTTTTGCCATGAATAATCTAAGATAGCTATTACTACAAGTCCTATTAATAAAGCTGCGAGTAAAATTGGAAAGAAAGATAGTAATCTTGTTAAAGCAGAAAATAAATTTGAGGTAGTTAGGTAGGTTATTTCTGGTATAAATTCTTTCATAATTAAAAATGAAATTAAACCCAAGAAAAAAACCTTTAATAATGCTTTTACTAATTCTACTAAACCTTTAGTTGCAAACATCCTTTTTAATCCACTTAGTGGATTCATTTTACTAAATTTAGGTTCCATTGATTTTAAAGAGAAATGCATTCCTCCAACGGCAAATTGAGTTAAGATAGCAACAATACATAACGGAAAGCCAAAAATAATTATAACTTTTACAATGATAGAAATTGATTTCTTGATTGATTCAATTGGGGAATGACCATTTCTGAGTTCAGGTCCAAAATTGAAAAAAGATTTAAATGAAACTAAAAATTCGTCTATTAGATAAGGTGTTGAATACATCAAAAAAACTCCAGCGCATAAGATTGTGAAAACATACATTTCTTTTGATGTAACAACTTTACCATCCTTTTCTGCTTTCTCTAATCTTCTGGATGAGGGATCTTGGGTTTTTTCTTGACTTTCGTCTTTATCTTCAGCCATTTAAATTACTCCAATTATTTCTTCAAGTGTTGATAACGCGTTATTCGTTAATTCAGCAAATGCTCCACCAATGGAACTTGTTGCAAAATATAAAATAGTAAATGCCAGAATCAAAGATATGGGAAAACCAAACGAAAATAAATTTAGTTGCGGGGCTGATTTGGTTATTACCCCTATAGCTACATTTGAAAGCATGAGACCACCAACAACTGGTAACATAATAAGACCTGCTGCATAAAACATCGCTCCTGCAGCTTCAATGCCTATACCTATGAGAGCCATACTTGGAACCCTTGAACCAAGTTCTAAAACTTCTTGGCTTTTTATTATAAAATCTATCGCAAGAAGATGGCCGTTAAGTGAGACGAATATTGTTAATAAAAAGAGATCTAAAACAATACTTATAACCGGAGTTTGACCTCCTGTTTCAGGATCTACCAATGCAGAAAAACCTAAACCTGTTGCCATTGCTATTTTTTCTCCAGCCATTGACGCAGCGCTAAACCAAATCGTTAATGTCAAACCTGAAGCGATCCCAATGAGTGCTTCGATAATTATAATCGGTAATAAGTTATCCATAAGATTTTGATTCAATTCTATGTTTGTCATATAACCAAAATTAAAAAAACCTAAAACCATTGCAAAAACTATTTTTGCCTGCAATGGGATATTTCTTGAACCAAGAAAAGGGCTTGAAATTAAAAATGAAGATAATCTAATTGAACTTAAAAAAAATAAAAATAGGTAGTCAATCAGATTATTTAACTCCAACCCTGGAAGTGGATCAAGAGGTGCATAGAATGGAAGTGGTATGTTCATTATTTTATACCAGAAATACTATCAAAAATAAATGTAAAATAATCTGTCAGTGTTAAT
>MDTB01087540.1_pt1 | contig 12544 bp, 11 predicted proteins | sample 811161 | NCBI WGS metagenome assembly MDTB01 (sample SAMN05326650, study PRJNA326480) | marine metagenome | isolation source: seawater | place: Mediterranean Sea | collected 2009 | reverse complement strand
TAATAAAATTATGGATGTTAATAAAATTATTAAATTATCAGAGAGTTATTATTTAAAAGGTTTTAGTGCATTAGATTTTATTGAATATTTAGAGAATAATAAAATTAACATACCTGATGATAAAAAATATGAAATAATTGTATTCTTTTATAAAATTAAAAAAGAGTTTAGAAATGAAAAACAATTATTATTTATTTTACTTTATTTCATATTTTTACGTTCTGATCTCAATTTAGAAAATATATCATTTATTTAAATATGGATGATTTTTCTGTTTCTTCCTTGCATGAATCAAAAAATGAATGGTGTGCCAGATTATTAACAATTTTAACACCATGTATTATTAACGGCTTTAACTCTATATTTAATGAGTCCTGGAAACTTTGTTCTGAAAATGATGAAGAAGATAAATATTTAATGACATTCCAAAATTTAATTACTCAAGTACCAAAATGGAGTAATTCTACGGTTGAGGAGGAAGTTAAGCGAATTATTGAAACAAGTGGCTGTAATTATATCAACGATTTAATTACATGTGTTCATGTAATTCATTTAAAACTACTTACTAGTGTTAGAGTTGGAAATCAACAGAAAAAAATAGATCTTCAAATACCAAAACTTAATATTTTTATTCATAATTGCTATACACAGGCTGCTAGAAAAATTTACACTAATGTATATTTATTTGACAAATTCTCAAATTCTTTACAAAAACAAAAGAATAACCGAGAATTGGAAATTATTATTCAAGAATGTATTCTTACTGCTGTAAGAGATAGTTTACCAATTGAAAACATATTAAAAAGTTACATCGAAGAAACTGTTGAAGAAGATGTTATCGAAGAAGTTTTAGAAGAAAAAATCGAAAAGAAGGAGGAAGAAGTAAAAGAACCTGAAAAGAAAGAAGAAGATACTAATACTACTACTGGGGGTGCTACAGCTCCAACTGAAGAAGAAAAAGAAAACGTCTTTTTAAAGGTTGTTACTGAACCCGAACCTGATGTTTTAGAACAAGAAGAAGATAATCAACTTATTAAATTTAATAATACAGATAGCATATTAACAAGTGAAGATAAAAAAGAAGAAATTGAAGCACCTAAAAATGTTGACTTTTTAGAAGAATTAAGTAAGAAGAAGGAAATTGAAAATCAATTAAATCAAGAAAACGATGATGAAGATAATGAAAGACTAGTTTTTGGTGATGATATCCCTTTAAATTCATTAGATATTAGTAGTATTGGAGAACCTATTAATAATAAACCTGATATTGTTCTTGATGATCTTGAATTTCTTAACTAATTCGTTTAGTTACAATTAATCTATTATATTAATTTTTTATGGATAGCTTTACTGTATCAATGATTATAACTGTTTGTTATTTAGTATTCAAATTTACTGAATTGAAAATTACACAAGCAGAACTTTTACCATTAAAGCAATTATTTAAGGAAAGTTTTATTGTTTTTATTTCCTCCCTTGCAGCTTTCTTTGTTTACGAACAATTCTATGATGGACCTAGCACACAATCTGGAGGTAATGTAAGTGTTTTTACTGATAAAACACCATTTTAATATTATAATTATTATTAATTATTATAATATTTTTATTCCGCATACATTTTTGGTATTACATCTATATCTAAATATAAAACATTCTTATCGCGTAAATTATTTCGTATCATTTTTTTAGATACAACAAATTTTGAAAATATTGATTTCTCTAATTGTTTATGTGGTAAATTATTATTTACAGTACGTGCTATCATCTTATATAATTTAAACTCAGGATATCTTTCTTCTCCATCACTTGTATATAATACATTTCTACCTTTATCATCTTTACACCAATCATTTATTAAATTTGCTATTTCATCTTTTTTACATTTCATATCTATATATTTTTGGCTATAATCATCTGACATATTAAATGTAAAAATATTATCAAATACAGAACACGCTAATCTACATAAATCAAAACTAAAATTGGGCATTACTTCTTTCTTCTTTTTTTCATAATAAGTTCCAAAATTATATTGACTTGCTGCATCTTCTCCTTTTTTATACGCATCAGGGCAATATAAATACTTTTTAAATTTATATATTGATCTACCAAAATCTATTATCTTATAAATACGACCATGTGTTGGTATTTTATAAAATATATCATTATACTTATAATACATAAATTTTTTACTAGTTTCTTGAAACATTATATTATTACTATGCAAATCATTATGTGTAAACCAAAAAGACTTTTGATAAATTATTAATATCATTATGATTTGAAATAAAGCGGAAATCCATTCGTCTTTTCCTAATCCATTTTCTATTAAACTATCAAACGTATTTTCACAATGTTCCATACATATTAATTGGACTGGGAATTTTTTTATTACTACATTTACATCTATAAAATCTAAATCTTCTTCTGAACATTCATCTTCTGAACATTCATCTTCATCCTCTGATGAAAATTCATCATCTGATATTTCACCTGTATTTACAGACCTTGACGAATTACTATCATCCGAATCTTCATCTAATGATATATTATCATTTATCATATCTTTATTTATATTAAAAACTGTTAATTCTCCTATTTCATTTGGTGTTTCATTTTTTTCAGATATAAATACATCTTCAAAATCCATCATTTTATCTTCTATCATCGGTTCAGATGCATTATCCTTCCAATCATCCTTTATTTCTAATTTTGATTTATATTTTTTAGATATATTATTCATATTTTTTATTTCATTCACCCTTACCATATCACCTGTTAAACTATAATTATTATCTATATTTGTCATAAAATATTCTGACTCTATCAAATAATCTAAATCATCACCTATATTTACTTTGTAATTATTCTTTATCCCTAGCAAACTTCCATAATAATTTATACCATGAAACATCTTATAATCATTTAGCAATATTGAAGATATATATGAAAAAAAAACTATCTGTATATGAACTATTATTAATATCTAATATTTTAGAATGGCTATTACTTTCATTATTTTTAGGTAAATTGTAAATATTTTCCTCCTTTTCATATTTTCCTGTTAAATATCTAGTTACATTCATTATTGGAGAAAACTTTATAAATATTTCATTCTTTTTTTGAATATTATTGCTTATGTCTAATAAAGTACAATCAAATTTATTTCCTTCTATATGTGATATTTCATTTACTACATGATTTGATACTAACATAGTTTCTTCATTATCTTCCTCCTTCTTTATAAACAACGTATCATATATTGGAATATAATTTTGACAATTTATTACGTTTCCGTAATCTTCAGATAAATTCTCTAAACTATTAAACAGCCCTTCATTCTTATTTTTTAGGTACTTTAACATTACGATTTAAATATTTTATTTTATATCATTTTTAACTTATTAGTTCATTTTTAAAAAAAAATAAAATAGAAATAACGTATGACACTTGAACTTAAAAGATTTGATATGAGAAAAATTAGTTTCAAGCCGAATGAAAATAAAGGCCCTGTATGTGTTTTAATTGGAAGAAGAGATACTGGTAAGAGTTTCTTAGTAAGAGATTTATTATACTATCATCAAGATATTCCTATTGGTACTGTTATCTCTGGTACTGAAGAAGGTAATGGTTTTTATGGAACACATGTACCTAAATTATTTATTCACGACGAGTATAATACTGCTATTATTGAAAATATTTTAAAACGACAAAGAGGTGTTTTAAAACAAATGCAAAAAGAACAAGCCGCATATAAAAGAACTACTATTGACCCTCGGACGTTTGTCATCCTTGATGATTGTCTATATGATAATGGTTGGGCGAAAGATAAAATGATGCGACTTCTTTTCATGAATGGCCGTCATTGGAAAATTATGCTTGTTATTACTATGCAATATCCTTTAGGTATCCCGCCTAATTTAAGAACCAATATTGATTATGTATTTATTTTAAGAGAACCTTACATTACTAATCGTAAGAGAATTTATGAAAATTATGCTGGTATGTTTCCTACATTTGAATCTTTCTGTCAAGTTATGGACCAATGTACAGAAAACTATGAATGTTTAGTAATTAATAACAATTCAAAATCAAACAAATTACATGACCAAATTTTTTGGTATAAGGCTGACCCACATGGTGACTTCAAACTTGGTTCGAAAGAATTCTGGGAAATGTCCAAAAATCTAGGTGATGATGACGAAGACGATGCGTATGACCCACAATCCGCCCGTAAAAAATCTGCTGGACCAAAAATAAATGTCAAAAAATCTAAATGGTGATTTTTAATATTGGAATAATATATACAATATGTCTGGATTTGGAATAGCACATAATGAAATAAGTACAGATAATCAGGATTATAAAACTAAAAGAAAAGATGATATGAAAAAAATGATTGTTGATGATCATGAGTACGAAATTCTTATTCCAAGTGGAACTCAAGATGTCCAAATGGAAAATTGTCAAAAACCAGATAAATTTGGACCTGTTTATGATAAATTACGTGAAACTCATGCTGATAAATTAACTGGAGGTATTAAATTACCTGAATTACCTATGGAAGAAGGAGACGATGATAAATTAACTCCACACATTAGGGCGATTAGACAAGCATTTGTAGAAACTGGAAAAGGTTGGGGTTCTGGTACAGGATGTAAATTTTGGTATAAAAACTTATATACTAATTATCCTTTGTTTTTAAATATTAGACCAATCGCTGGACATATCGTTAGAGCTAAGGCGGGCAAAAAAGCTGCTTGTGAAAAAGTAGCTGCCGAAGAACCTCCTGCTGAAAAAGTCGCGGCGGAAGAACCCCCTGCACAAAAAGTATCATCTTCTTCGCAACCAGCACCAAAACCTAGTGTTTCGAAAAGAGGACCTAATACTGATAGTATGGGTAGAATAAGCGTTGAATTTATTCTACATGATAAAAAACATTACGCTATGGAAAGAGGCGTAAATCGTATTTTTTTCTTTGATGATTGGCGTGAGCATGACCGTAACCCTCAAACACATTATCCTACACAAATTGGATACATTGAAGGCCCTGATGTTCCTCCTTCAGGAGAACCTTGTTCTATAAGTGTTATTGATGGATCAAAACAAAGAGGTTTTGAATATGTTGATAATTCAGGCTATCATATGATGGGTGGTAAGTTTATTTACCCACTAAAACCACAATATAAATTAGTAATTACAAAAAGTAAAGAAGAGTTTGAACAAGAAAAAAGAGAGGCAGAGTATAAAGAATTTGTAGATTCACTAAAAGAAGTTACATATAACGGTCATAAATTATATTATGCTCCTTATAACGAAAGATGGCACCAATTTCCATTATATGATAAACTTCCAGATGATGATGGTGACTTAGTATGGAAAACTATAGGAGACTATGATGCAAGTTCTGCCGCTGATATACCTGACCCTACAAATGATGATAACTGGGTTATTCAATATCACGGCTACAACCCCGACAGTAGTGATGAAGAAGGTTCTGATCAAGAACACCATCAAGAAATTCCCAAAGAATGGCGAAAGCAAATTTCAAGAAGTAAAAAATTACCAGATGGAACACCACGCCCATATTGGGTTAATATAAATGACCCAAATTATAATAACCCAGACCCAAATATAAAGGGGGAGAGTACATGGGATGAACCACCTGAAGTTAAAGCAGAAAGAGAACAACAAGAAAAATTCGATAGAGAATATGATGAAAGGGAAAGAAAATTAAAGGAAAGTAAAGACCAAAGAGAGGCTGAAGAAAAAAGAATAAAAGATAGTAAAACCAATAAAGCGAAAGCGTTGCGAGAACGTATGATGAGAAGAGCAGCAGATAAAGGAGGAAAAAGAAAAACCAAAAGAAGACAAAATGCTGGGTCTGGAAAAAGACCAACCACGAAGAAGAGAGGGGTATCATGGAAAGATGAGCCTTACGCAAAACGATTTCCTGGAATGGCATCCTCTCTGGTTGAAAAAGGATTAGGTAGAGCTGCTCCCTCCATTAAGAAAGGACCTACTCCAGGCGAACCTTGGGATATTGAGAACCAACTAAGAACTACTCCAATAAAATCGGCAATCAAAAATAATAAAGGTACTACTCCACCCGAACCAATTGGACTACCAAGACCACATGGATTAGGAGGCAGAAAAAGAACAAAAAGAAGAAATAATCAGAAAAAAAAGAGAACTATTAAACGCAGAAAGTAAAAAAAATTGATTAATATTATGTTATTTATTTATATAATATATAAATAACATGAAAACGATTACGTATAACGATATTAATATTATTGTTGGGCAAAATTCCAAAGAAAATTGGAGTTTACTTGATAATACAAATGAAAACTATCTTTGGTTTCATTTACGTTCTTTTCCTTCTTGTTTCGTTATCATTGAAGATGAATATCCAGATAATTTAACAGTACTTGAAGCTGCTACTATATGTAAAGAACATACAAAATATAGAAATTTAAAAAATTTAAAAATTAATTATACACCTGTCAGTAATTTAAGAAAAGTTGGAAAAGAAGGAACTGTTGAGTTTCTTAGTAATAGAAAAGTATCCACTATATCGGTTTAATTTATCTGCTCATAAAATTTTATTTTTTTACGAAGAGCACGTATTTTATATTCCTGTATAATACACAATTTAGATAATTCTTCATGCTCAGTTAAATCACTAATTTCTCTATAATCAACTCTTGGTTTTGTTTTTAATCTGTGAGATCTACGTACGGTTCTATTAGTATTTTCCATTATAATTATATACAATCTTTGCTTTTATATTATTTTTTTAAAATGTTTATTAATATATTAATGAATACGCTTATATGTAGACACGATGCAGGATTTTTCTCATGTTGTACAGTAAAATTAAATGAAATAATTAGTTATATTAATGCAAATAAAAGTTTGCCCACTAAAATAGATTGCAGTAAGACATGGAAATTATATAATCCTTACTGGTTTTTGGATGATAGAGATTTTCAAGATATAACATATAATTTTTTTGAAAAAGATGATACTATTATTACTATTACACCTTATTATAAGCCATTATGGAGTATATCTGATTATAATAACACACATGATATCAATACCATTATTAAAAAATATTTTACACCAAATGGTATTATAGTAAATAATTCTAATATATTAATTCGTAAATATAAAATTTATGTTAATAATTGTATTGGATTATACGTTAGAATGACCGATAAACGAAGAGAAACAAACGTTGGTAAATTTGAAGATTATAAAAATAAATTAAATGATATCTTAGTTAATGAACCGAAATTAAAAATTTTTATCGTAACTGATTCAACCGATTTTTTAAATTATATCAAAGAACATTTTAAATCCATTATTATTATTAAAGAATTAAGAACATCTACCTCTACTACTTTAGGAATACATAAAAACGGTGATGCAGGAAGAATAGATAAAAATTTAATTGAAAATAATTATAATGAAATAATAAATTATTTATTTCCTGCATTTTTAATTTTATCAAAATGTAAATATTTTATTTGTAACTCCAGTAATTGTTCTATATGGACAGTATTATATAGAAAATCTACTAAAAATGTCTATGAATTTTCAAATAATACATGGATTGATTATAATTTACAAAAATAATAATAAAAACTAAACTTATATTAATAATATGCTACAATATTGGACTTTTTGGAATTATATTTGGTGGTCATCTTATAAAAATAATATGTGTGAACTATCTCCAGCATTAAGATGCTCTATTCTTACTACTAGTATGGTAGGGGGATATATGGTATATATTTATCCTCGTAAATTTATTATAAGAATTAATGACAAAAAATTTCTCGTTCCATATATTGCGTTAATTTGTGGTGATTTCTATTTTCATCAATATCCATTATTTGATATGATTTCAAATTATGATTGTTATACAAATAATAACTGTGGTGGTAATGTTATAGTTCCATTTATATCATGGTATTCACTATTAACTATTTCAGGTGTAAGAAAACATAAAATATATGGAATTAATTTACACTATTTAATTGGAGCATTTGGTGCAATTACCACTTTATATGGATTAAAATATCATACTAGCAATTTATTACAATTGACTAATTTTAAAAAAAATTGATATCATTTTTTGAAATAATATAAAATCATTATATAATAAATAATATGGATTTAAATCAAAGCAAATTAACTAAATCCGAATGGGAGTCTATTGAACGCCCTGTTGATAAAGATGAAATGAAAATTATTAAACTTATTTCTAATGGATTTTATGATATTGATATTAAATATAATGAAAATGAATCATTAATTACCTTCATTAAACTCAGCGATGTTACTGATCCTATGCATTATCATTTATTTAATATTCATTTTATATCACCGATTAAAGAACTAATTCAAAAGTATAATATAAATTATAATATTCCTGAAAAACCAAAAAATATGGGTGCCCTTAAAAAAGGTGACGCATTTAAATTAGAAAATAAAGATATGAATTATATCGTTAATAATTCAAAAGTTATATATGATTTTACAATTATCGAAGCTATTACAAATTTATTAAAATATTATAAAAAATCTAACAAAAAATGGAAATATTTCTATTATACTTTGTCACAAATGAAAATACAAACAATTAAAAATGTTAATCCTTTTGTAATCCATTTTCAAAATTTCATATTAGACAAATTTAATAGTGAAATGAATATAGATAATATTATTGAAAATGCACAAGAATATATTGAACAAAATCATTGTTTAATACATTATTCAGATGTTAACTTATATAGTCATCAGAAGGATTTATTTAATATATTTAATAAACCATTACAACCTAATCATGAACCACTTGATACTAATAAATATACATCTAGAACGAATTTAGTGTTATATATTGCTCCAACTGCTACTGGTAAAACGTTATCACCTATTGGACTTTCTAAAAATTATAAAATTATATTCGTTTGTGCTGCAAGACATGTTGGTATTGCACTTTCAAAATCTGCTATATCTGCTGGTAAAAAAATTGCATTTGGATTTGGATGTAATGACGCATCAGACATTAGATTACACTATGCCGCGGCATCTACATATGTGAAGCATTCGGCTACAGGAAAAGATATTAAATATAAAGATGGTAATAAAAAAATAGATAATAGTGATGGTAGTAAAGTTGAAATTATGATTTGTGATTTATTATCATATAATGCTGCCATGAATTATATGCTTGCATGGAATAAATCACAAGAAATGATTACATATTGGGATGAACCCACTATTACTCTTGATTATAAAGAACATAAATGTCATGAACTTATCAATAATATTTGGTCACAAAATGTCATTCCTAATGTCATTTTATCATCCGCTACGTTACCTAATGAAGAAGAAATTGAAGATGTTATTCGAGACTTTAAAACTAAATTTACTATTTTAAACAAAAAGGTGATTGACCCTCTAGAAAAAAGAAAAATACAACTTACAGACCTACTTTCTACAGCAGATGATGATGAACAGCGTACTAGATATCAAAAAATGTTAGATGATAATGACGAGGATATAGCTATTACAAAACAAGATATCGATTGTTATTCTGCCAATATTTCTTCTATAAAAAGTTATGAATGTAAAAAAACTATTTCTATTTTGAATAAAGATGGATATGTTGAACTTCCACATCTAATGTTTGATAATTATAGAGATGTTTGCAAATCGGTTCAACATATTAGAAATAATAAAACTATTCTTAGATACTTAGACCTTCAAGAAATTAGTAAATTTATATTATGGATTAATAACAGATCTGATATTGATGATAATTCTTTAACTACTAGAATAATTGATACTAATTATCTGATTGATAATGTATTTACAACAATTGAAGACGTTAATATGATGAATATTAAATTAAACTATCTGAATATTCTTGAAAACATTAATACCACGGTATGGAATTGGAGTGTTATACATTCTACCTTTACTGCTCGTAGAAACTGTAAAATTAAACCTAATGAAAAAAATAATACTACTACTAATCTTATAAAAACTAAAAGTTTTGATAATAGTGATAATACTTTGAACACCGTATATGATCTTAAACGTACTATTAGTTATGACCCGCACAAAAAGACTATTCCTCCTTCTGGATTAGTTAATGTAACTACTTCAGATGCATATTCTTTAACTGATGGACCTACTATATATATTGCACAAGATGTCGATAAAATTGCTAAGTTTTGTTTAAAAACAGCACAAATACCTGCCCTTATTATGAAACAAATTACAGACGCTATTTCATTTAATAATACTATTAATAATAAACTAGACAAACTAGAAAAAGACCTCGAAGATGCTATGGCTCCTTATGAAGAAAAGGAAAAAAGAATCACTAAGGATTCGCTTCCACCCGAAATTAAAAATATGAGAAGAGAAATTAATAAACTTAATGGTATGATTAAATCTGTTACATTACCTGAAGTTTATATTCCTAATAAACTAGAACATTTAACTAAATGGACTACTACCGATACTATTAAATCACTACGTCCATATACATCTAGGATTTCTGATAACGATGTTGAAAAAGTCATGGCTATTAAAGATGTTCAAGATATTTGGAAAGTATTATTGCTATTAGGTATTGGGTTGTTTTCACAAAGCACCAGTATTGCATATACTGAACTTGTTAAAGAATTTGCTATTAATCAGAAATTGTATTTAATCATAGCAGATGGTGATTATATTTATGGTACTAATTACCAATTCTGTCATGGATATTTGAGTAAAGACCTTATTAAAACTTTAACACAAGAAAAAGCTATTCAGGCTATGGGACGCATCGGTAGAAACAAGTTTCAATTAGATTATACTATTCGATTTAGAGAAAATGAAATTATTAAAAAAATATTTGTACCTGATGAAGACAAACCAGAAGCTAGAAATATGTGTAAGCTATTTAGTACTGATTATTCACTTATTATTTAATTAATTAATTATAAATAATTATTTTTTATTATTTATAATTATAATGACAAATAATTTTTCGAGTTTTAAAATGAATAATACCCATTTCATAATGAAAGACTTTTATAACCAGGATTTTATTAATGAATTATATAATATCGTTTTTTCCGAGTATAGTTCTAAAAATACAGATGCTACTAGGACTAACGAAAAAAAACATCATACTGTTTCTGGTAATTATAACTATAATATTAAAAATATTCATCATTTTGAAAAATTTCAAGACATATTAAATGATTTTAATAATGTCATTCGTAATGCTTTGATTGAAAACAATAATAAATTTATTAATAAGAAATTTTCTATTAATTTATCTGATGTTGAACTTTGTGTTACACGAACTAATACTTATCCTACTGAAATTGTAAAATCTAATTGCATTAATATTTTTATTCCTTTACATACTTTCCCTAATGGTGGTACTATATCCATTTTCCCTAATAATTTACAAGATGATACTCCTATCAATGATATTATTGATAAATATTATAATCTTGATCTTGTTAATAAAAAACAAAATTATGGGAAATTATTCAACTATAGCGATGAAGATAAAGATAAATTATTAAATGAAGAAATATTTATTGATACTTCTCCTGGTGATGTTTTGGTTGTTAATCGTAATACATTTTCGAGATCTATACCTAATATGTCTGACCAAGATAGATATTGCCTTCAATTAATATACAACGTAACTATTTAATTATTATGTAATAATAATTTATATGGGCGAACCAGAACAATTTAGATTTACTCCAGATATACAAAAAAATTTTAAAAAAACTTTAAATGAACTTAAGGACGATGGCCTTATTAATAAACTTAAATTAACGATTAATTATTTAACTGCTGTTGAAGAAGAACTTAAAAGATTAGAAGGATTAAAAGGTACTGAACATTTTATTGACCCCGAAATTATTCCTCGACTTAAACATAACTTAACTTTAGGACATAATGAAGCTATCGGTATTATTGATCTTAAAAAACAAGATTTAGATACTACTGATGCTAACTCTGAAAAACCAGGAATTGTCTCTCCTGAACTAAAAAAAATGAGTGAAGTTAAAGGTGGAGGAACATTCAGAGCTAGTGTTGATGAAAAATTTATGAAACATTACATTAATGAATATAAGAGAGTCGATACCACTATACTTTCTGTCTTAGATACTCTTATGAAACTTGTCGAAAAAATATATCAAGACCGCACATTAGATATTAGCACAGAAAATGATATCGTTCTTCATACTATAACTGCATTAGATAGACTTGGGGAAATATTTGATATCATCTGTGAAGGTTCACAAAATCAAGAACAAGTATATTTATTAGTACAACATCAAGGTAAATTTCCTAATTCTATTTATTTTACTATTAAACAACTATTTATAGATATATTTAAATACATTACTATTAATACTAACTATTTAGATGATGTTGACAGAGAAACTTATTTAAAAACACAGCTTAGAGACTGGTACGGTTTATGGAAAAATAATTTAATAAT
>MDTB01062350.1_pt1 | contig 12544 bp, 20 predicted proteins | sample 811161 | NCBI WGS metagenome assembly MDTB01 (sample SAMN05326650, study PRJNA326480) | marine metagenome | isolation source: seawater | place: Mediterranean Sea | collected 2009 | reverse complement strand
GAGCGTATATGCCGTTCATAAGCTTACTATTTCTGTGAAAAGTATGATTCCTATGAATATATTTGTTTTTAATAAGTTCTACTGCTGTAAGATAAGAAGAATCAAACCATGAACCTTCTACACTTAATACTTCATCAAGTTTTGCATCAACAAAAACTTTTTTATATGCCAAGCTTAAGATTTCATGAGTAAAATAATCTTTATCTTGTACTCCATGATCGAGCATTGCTTGGCACATTACACATTGATGAGATTCAGTAATTTTTGTATTTAGACTACCGCCACCCGATCCTCCTCCACCACCAAATACTGATGACTTACCGAGATCAGATGTAGTATAAGGATTGCCTTTAGTATCAAGAAATGATACAGCAAATTTTTTATCAGATTGATCTTTTTTAAATGCTAAAAGCTTTTGAATGGTATCCGGCGTATTTTCAATAGTGATTGATCCGCCTTTTGCTAATTCTACTGGTTTTCCATCTTTAACAAGCCTTAAAAGAATATCTATACGAGCTTCACCTGTTATACTATTTGGCTTTTCTAATTCAGCAGGCGTAAGTTTTACAGCTTCTTGTAATGGCTTGAAATTTTTAAATCGCATAGTTATATCCTAAATATAATATATCTATTTATACGATTTTAAGCGTCAAAAAATGGATTAGGTTTGATTTGACCTGTGTTGTCAAATCTAATAATTTTTTCTTTATGTAATCGAGTTACTGTTCTTTCAGCGCCTTCACGTATACCAATTGTATATGCTTGCTGAGCGCATATTATCAAAATGCCGGCATATAATAAATATTCTATCATAGTGATATTCTTTCAAGGTTAGTTTCTAATCCTTTTTTATTCATACCAACTTGGAACATTATTGCTTCTTTTATTGAACCAAATGTATATTCAGCTTTTGTAACTCCTTTAATTTTTGCTGTAACTTTAAAGGCTTGTATTTTACCAGGTTCTGTTTTCATGGACATAAACGTCAATCCTCTCTGCATGTCTTAGAGGCAAGCTTTGAAAATATGCTGTACGATGTCTTCCATCAGCAAGAGCAGCAGCCACTCTAGGACCTCTTGGTTTTAATGTAACTCTAAACTTTGTTTTCGAGTACCTATTTATATATTTAATTAATTTTCGCAAATCTTCAATTTGTAACATTGATGATGCATCTTCGATATGTGCTGTAAATTGATATGCTTCAGTTCTTTCCATTAGTGACTCCTTAATTTATTATTCATATATACACCTTCGAAAAAAAAGTGTTCAAAAAATTCTTCAATATTTCCATAAGATGTTAACTCACCTCTTGCATGTAAACTAAATAAAGCTTTATCAAAGTTAATATCTCTATCTTTTTTTGCTGTCATAAGTTTAAATTCTTCTTCAGTAAGTTTAACCTCTTCTGGATAACCAGTTGCGATATGCTCAAACTTAGCTTTATATACATTTGGCTCTATTTCTGTTTTTTCGCCGCTTATTGGATTAATCATAAATTTTTTCATACAAAACTCCCGTCTCTTTTAGTACCTCTTATAACACCTGAACAATATCCAGGACCATAAACAGTTCTTCTATTAATTTCAAAACCATCATAAATATTTCCTCTTGCTTTATTTAAAGCTGGTCCAGCCCAGCCTGATGCGAGAAGAATATCACCTTCTAAAAATTTTTCATGTGTTAAATTTATGAAACCCCAGCATGAACGGCCTGTTTCATTTTGTGTATAGATTCTAACGAATTTTCTACCTTTTGAATAACCAACACTATAGTCTTTGAGGTTTGGAAAATCTTCATAGTGTTGTCTTTCTATATCTTTACAAAGATTCTCAATTTTTTCTATTAGTTCTTTTTTCATTTTTTACTCCTTATCAATTTTGAATATAGTTATATTATATCACAGTTCAGAGCAAATGTAAACGTTTTTTTTAATTTTTTTGAAATTGTTACACAATTGTAACATAAGGAAAGAGGGGAGCCGAAGCTCCCCATGATTCTATACTTCTTCTTTTACAAAAGTGTAGATACCATAAGCAAGTGCTAGCCAAGCTAACCACTTAATTACTCCACCAAAGATAATGATAGAGAGAGCACCGGCGATTATTACACCACCGTCCCAAGATGTTCTTTCTTCCCATCTTGATAGTACCCATTCTTTTGCTATATTAAGTATATCCATACGTTTCTCCTATACTTTAAAGTCCGCAAAGGTGTCTTTATTTTCATTGTCACCCCACGTACTTATTGGTTTATCGGGAGCCATGTCATTCATAATGTCTGACTGTGCCGATTCTTCTACATCATATAGTTTCATACGTGAACGATCTACTCCAATAACGAATCTACGATATTTAGTTGGATCGTTATATCTATTTTTTAATTGTTTTACCATCATTTGACCAAGTTCTTCAAGTTCCTCTGATGTAATCAAAGCAAACATAAGATCTGCCGTTGCTGGTAAACCAAATGATTCGGATGTATCTTCAAGACCAACATCAGTATTACTGTAGCCTGATCTTGTTGTCTGCGTTGCAGATACGATAGGTACTCCAAATTCCACAGCAAGACCACGAAGTTCTTCCGCGATTGCTTTGATATATGAATAACTATTTATACTTCCACCCAATCCACGCATACGACTTGATGCGCAAATATTAAGATAGTCGATGTAAATTATATTTGGTTGAAAGTTTTTCTTCAACCTAAGCTCATTAAGTAAAGCTCTAAAATGCCCAGTATGAGCTGCACCAGTTGGATATTCTTTAATGATTAATTTTCCAACTGATGATTTCGCAATCTTACCAATCTTATCGTCAAAAACATTTTTTGGTAATGTAGATAACTGTTGGATTGGAAGATTCATCATGTTTGCATCAATACGTTCAGCAATTCTTTCTTCAGCCATTTCCATTGTTACATACAATACATTCTTACCTTGATTAAGAGTAGAGGCTGCACAATGACACATAAACAATGACTTACCTACACCTGTACCAGCCAATGCTATATTAAGTGTTTTATTTGGTAAACCACCTTTTGTAATTTTATTAAAATAATCAAGGTCAAATGGTATGCGATCTTCTTCATGATTATAAAACTCAAATCTTTGATCTGAATTATCAATATAGTCATGACCAATTTTTTGATCGAAAGAAACTCCTAAAGCAGATTGAAGTATTTCAGGTATACTACCTTCTCCTCTCTCTTTATCTTTACCATCAATAATTTGAATCGAATCCATAATTGCAAGATAAACGGCTCTTTCTTTACACCATTTTTCTGCTTCACTGATAAGATAATCATTATTGATTTCGCTTTTATCTTTAATTTCAGATATTAGCCTTGATGCATTATTTAATACATCTTCAGGAGCATTAATTTTTCTTAATTCAAGTTCTAATACTTTAGATGTTGGAAGTTTATTGTGTTGAGCAACAAACTTTGTAATAAGATCGAATACCGTTTTATGTGTACCTTCAAAATATTCTTTCTTTAAATAAGGTACAACCCGTCTACAAAATTCTTCGTTATGTAGAAGATGATTGAGTATGTGTGTCGGTAGTTGATTCGTCAGTTCCAATTCCTATCCTCGCTGTATTATTTTGTTCGGCCCATTCCAAACTATCTGTAATTATATATTGTAGTATCGATCCAAGATAATTTTTAAATGATTCATCTTTATCAAGTTCATCAACATTAAAATCTGCTGGATCGATAATTGTATAGTTAAATGATAGTGTTGCAAAATCAAGTTCTGGACTTTCTTTTACACCAACTTTACCATATACAACTATAACATCTTTCCAAGTTCCAGTCTTAAGCTTTACACCATGAAACTCGGAACCTGGATTTTCGACTATTGAATAATCTTTTTCTGATACGTTAAACATTATTCCTCAACTGGTATATCAAGATCGATGTCAATCATTGGTCTATGACCAATAGAATAATATGTTTTCACAAATTCTTTAAAGTCAGTATTTTCAAATATTGGTTCCCAGAATGATTTTTTAAGAGTATCTTTTTCTCTTACCTTTGAATCTTCAATTTCACCAGTTTCTTTATTTACTTTTGCATACCAACCAACATTTGGTTTAGTTACATATCCACCAGCAAGAGCAACATCAAGTAAACCACTGTATTGTTCGATACCACCTTCCCATGAAACGCTGATTGGAACTTTAGATTTTTCTTTAACAAACCTAGATTTTTCGACATTAATTACAAAGTGATACCCTTGAATTTCTGTACCTTTTTTATCTTGTTGTCTTCCAATAATCCAAATGTTATCAGCTGAGTAGTAAATACCTGTACCACCTGATACAACATTCTTTGGAAATAATCCAATCTCTTGATAAGTATGATTCACAGCAAGTAAAGGGACGTTCTTCATAGTAAGATAAGGAGTGACCATTCTGAACAGTCCCTTTAATGCTTTAGCTCTTGACATATCTGCCACTGACTTTTCGTTAAGAGCATCTTCAAGCTCTTTCTTAGAAGCTAAATTACCAATTGAATCAATAACTACTACTACCTTATCTCCTCTTTCAATATTTTCAAGTTGACCAACTAAATCAAACTTCAATTGTTCGACATCAGTAATAGGTGTATGTAAAACTCTTTCAGTATCAATACCAAAAGATTCAAAATATGTTTGAGGTGAACCAAACTCTGAATCATAAAAAAGCATCACTGCATCTTCGTGTTGTTTTAAATAAGCTGCGCCCATAAGCAAAGCAAAAGATGTTTTGAAATGCTTTGAAGGGCCGGCCAGCACCGTAAGTCCAGATGTTAAACCGCCGTCAATACTTCCTGATAAAGCTACATTTACCATTGGTACATTAGTTGGAATAATATCTTTTTCAGCAAAAAGAATAGATTCAGACAATATCTCAGTATCTTTAATTTTACTATTCTTTTTAAGTTTATCCATTATAGACATTATTTTCTTCTCCTTGGTTGTTCATAACCATTTAATTCGAGCTGTCTTTGTTTTTTAAGCCATCTTGCTCGTGCTTCAGCTTTTTTGCGCTGTTTTCTTTGAGCTGGCTTTTCATAAAATTCTCTTTTTCGAACTTCTTGAATAATACCTGCTCTTTCAACAGACTTTCTAAATTTCCTAAGGGCAACATCAAATGGCATAGCCTTTGGAGGTCTACGATCCTTTGGATGTCTTTTCTTAGGTGTTAAATCAATACTTGGCATAAATCACTCCTATTTTTTTGTGTATACCATATATTATACCATAAATTCAGTGAGTTGTAAACTGTTTTTTTCATATTCATAGGATCTTTTTTTATTATCTTGTACTAAGAATTCTGTATCAATAAGTTCTAAGTCTCTACTAAAATATTTCTTAATCATACGTGCTGGATGTTCTGCAGTTGTAACGGGTACATTTTGACATATATGATTGAGCGATCTTTTTGGATTTAAGAGTTGAAAATCTTTAGGTAACTTCATAAGACTTAATGATTCTCTTACTGTAAGGAATCGATCTTCGTCTGGATGAGTAAGCGATGTTGGCATATGACCTACAAACGCTCCAATTTTATCCTTTGGAATTTCTACTCCTTTTCTCATAATGTTGCCACCAGCTTTAAGTTTATGATATGCTCTATCGCATTTTTTTGCAACATTATCATATCCATTTTCTCTCATCCACTGAGCAACTTCACGATATGTAGTATGTTCTTCTATATAGTCTTGAACATTCGTTGTTTTTTCTATCTTTGAAGAAAATTCTGTATGTGTTATACCACCTTCAACGACTTCTAGAATATACTTATAGTATGGATCGTCTGAAGGTTTTTTATCATTGCAAAGAATTTGACTCATTGGATCGTCATCTCTTTTTTCTACTGCTCTAATATCATCAGCAATCATCGATGGTTTTTCAAGTACATAGTCAAATAATGGTACTTGATTTCCTTTCCAAAAGAAGTAAAAAGTACGATCTCTGACTTGACTTAATCCATGCAGAATAGATTTTGTTTTAAAAATACTAAAGGTATAACCATTTTCTTTACCAATCTTACGTAAGCGACGCACTACTGGCTCTCCCATTTTAGATGCAAGCCTTGGAGCATTTTCGCCCCAGAAAACATCTGGTTGAACCTCAGTAAGAATGTATTCAGCAGACTTATACATCCAATCATTCATCTCATTTGTACTTGAAGCAGATGGACTGAGTGAACTTAAACCTGCACATGGGCATACGGTATTAATCACATTAACTTTTTCTGTGTAACTCGCTCCCTCTGAGAGGTTCAAATACGGAACACTATTATTATACCAATTCAGAAGGTGCTCTTCATTTGGTTGAAAGCCTTCATATGTAAGTATGTATTTTGGTTTAGTGCCAAATACATTTTCCATTGCAATTGTTTCTCCACCAATCAATGGTACTATACTCGCATAATTCATTTTTTATCTCCATATTTATGATTGACTTTACTATGATGTTCTTCGTCAGCTCTTACTTTTTTAATTAAGTCTGATAATCTAGCAGTCTTTTTCATTTTATAATATTCTATTGCAAGTTTTGGTGCTGGTACATTTTCTACTAATCCATTTTCTACTAAATACAAATAATCTGTATAACTTCTAACTGCCTCTTCTTCAAAATACGCAATCATTCTGTGTGCAGTTCTATATGATATTATATACAAAAAGAAATAAAATACCATAAAGACACCTTGTGCAAATAATACTAAAAGTCTTTCAAACCAATTAGGTTTAGCAATTGCAATAAAAAACATCAAATGCATTCTTTCATTTTCAGCCTCAGCTAACATTTCTCTTATGTCAGGCCCGTAACCCATTTTCATTTTACGTAAACTTTTAAAATGTAATAACATACCTGCAACCATACCTGGAACACCAGCAACTGTTTCAAGTACTACCGCTCTATGACCATATCGTTTTGCAAAAAAAGTATCAGCAACAAATCTAAAAAATTTGGTCATAGCATAAGCAAATTTATCTGATACTGTTATTGGTTTTCTTCTATTCAAAAAAATCCTCCAAACTATTTGTTTCCATACCATTCCAATATGGATAAAACTCTCTTGATAAATGTATTGATTGTGGCTTTTCCATATATTTAAAATCTAGTTCGCCTTTTTCATTATATAAATGTTGAGTCCATCTTATAAGTCCATATTCTTTTTCTATATAATCATTAAACTTATTTCGAGCTTCATTACGCTCTTCCCAAGACCCATAAAATGGTTTACCTTTATAGTAACCAGATTGTGGGATTTTACGTGATTCATTTTCAATTGGCAAGAGTTCAAAGATTTCACCTCCTAATTCTGAGACTTGCTCTATATAACGATCACATAATTTTTCGATATCAACATTTAATCTGCAAACATGATGTCTAATATCAATATTACCAAAATAAAACTGTATTTTATCAGCTTTAATATCTATAAAAGTTTTAAGACCTTCATTTAAAGCGCCATTTAAAGTTTTAAACGGAATACTATTAACAGTCCAACCAGGACGATACATACAAATTGAATGACTATCTCCTACAACAAGATTATTTGTTATATTCGGATAGTCGACTCTTTCTGCCTCGTTGAACATTCTTTCAAGATTTTTTAAATCTACTTGATGCCATTCCTGTTGAACTTCTTTCTTAGCTGACTCAAGTTTGTTTCGAACCATTTCGTGGTACGGTGGAAAATCGATTCCAATTGAGTAAACCTTCCCTTTGAATTGAGAAAAATTAACAGTGTTTTGGACATAAGGAAAGCCATATACGCCACCAAACATATTGAGGCCACCACTCCAATCATTACCATGATAGACCCAAAGATTATCATAAGCATTGTGGTCGCTAATCTCTCCCCCATAATTGACATCGCATTCTCCATATTTTTGTTTGATTTGATCTCCATACATTACTCCTTGCGCTCCTCGATGTGAAGCTGCTCTTTTTGCTATTGGTATAAACGGACAATTAATAATATTTTTCATTCAAAAAACTCCGTTAGTGTGTTGGTTTGCTGTACACGTGCTACGCGTCTACGCGCGCATGCTCGTTCGTCTTCTCTTATCTGTAGATATACACCGAACTGACAAGACAAAACTTCAGTTCCGTAGTATTTGAGAGAATCCTGTGGATATTCAAAAAGATTACTACCATCTCTTAATTTGATATTAAATGCCTCTGGATGGAATTCAACGTTTGTTGTCAATCCAATTTCATCTGAATTTTCTCTCATAAAATAAATTGCTTCATCATATAATTTCTTTGGAGCATCTGGCCAGAGTAAACTAATTGTATAAACTGCACCTGGTCCTGGAGCTACAAATCTTTGGTCATGATGATATTTGACTTGAGGTAAAACTGAAGATGAAGCTGCTCCATGAAATCCATAATATTCTCCAATACCTGGTTGTTCTCGTAAAAGACTATAAATGTCTCTCATATGATTACATTGTAACATTCTTTCTAAGAATCCAGTATCACGAAACGAAGCAACCCATTCACATACATCTACAGGATGAAACTGTCGATCAGGATTATTATATTTTTGTCTACAATAATTTCTACCTGCAGTTTGAATAGATGTATGTAATTCAGTTGTACCCCAAATTGGTTGTTTGTTTTTAATTGCTTTATCAAGATTATTACGAACAAATTTAATATATTCTTGGTCGTCATTTGCTATACTATCAAAGTCTACAAATACTCCTTCTTTACCAGAGGCAAGAAAATGAACTCCTCTGCCACCATAGAAATGAGAAATAAATGTATTGCCAACGATATTAATCATTGACATTGGAGCACTTGCAATTTGAGTACCAATAAATCTCATACGATCGTCAAGAGTAATGGTGGGATGAAAATATTCTACATCTTCTCCAAGACCATAATCTGTTTTACCGTGACGATTTAAATTTTCATATTGTTCGTCAATATAACCCATTTGTATACAAGAACGTCGATTAATTTTCTGAAGAAACCAATTAAAGTCCTTCATTAAATCTCTATCGTACTTGTACCAATCGTAGTTATATTTAATATTTGACGTATTCTTCATTCTTTCGCTTCAAATGAACGATTGACAAATCAGGATGTCTCTTTTCTATTTCTTTGATTTGTACTGGATCGTCCTCAAAATGTATACCAATTTCATATCCTAAATCTTTTAAATATTGTATCATATGACCTTTCCATATTCCAGAAGCTTTTCTTCCATAATGTGGATTGTCTCCTCTACTTAAAGGATTCATAAATACAGTATTATATATGCTTCGACTTTCGAGCATTTTTATTGTTTCTTCTCTATCAGAAAAAGGCCGCCCCGTGATGATAATATCACCATCACAAGGTCTTACGCCAGTGACCTTCTCTCCAAAATAGATGACGCCGTCTATGTCAAAGGTATTAATTTTCATAGTCGGTCTTACTCTCCTGGAAAGTGTAAGCAAGTTGCTTAGCAACAGGTCTGTGTTTCTTCAATTGAACTTCAGTCATAGAAGTAAGTTCTCTACGAGCTAAAGCATCACATTCAAATTTAGCATCTTCAGTTTTAAGTTGAACTGGTGGAGTTTTTTGTGTCCATGCTGATGGTCCTCGTAAGTAACCAACAACTCCAAGTTCAGCAGCAACTTTACAGAATCGAATTGCTGATACTACAACTCCTCCAGAGTTTGGTGAGTCTTGAACTGACAATCTTGCTGTCACTTCGTATCTTGCTCCTGCAAAGCCATATGCTATCATATCAAAGTTTGCTATTTTATTATCAGAAGAAACATAATCTCCTCCTGGTTTTTGTTGTACAGTTAGAGATGGACCTGCAAATAAAGTCATACCGGCGGTACTTTCATCTCTTACGATGTTTTGACCTTTCAATACATTTTCTTTTGATATATGTTTATTATGCAATCTATCTTGTTTTGCCATATTTAAGAAATCAGTATTTGCTGTTCTTCCTGTTCTAATATTTTCTTGTCCTTGTGTAGAACCAGCTGCCATATTCATTTGAATATGTTGAGTAACCATAAGTCCTGAATCAAGCATAGCACCTTGTAATACTTCAGACATTCTTGAAGCGCCCCAAGCTGATCTCATATCAGAACCAACAATAGTTAATCCAGCATCGATAAAGCGTTGTTCAGTAACCATTGCATCATCTGTAGAAATCATTGTTGGAATACAATTTACAAAATGCACTCCAGCATCTAATGCTACATCAATCCAATATTTTGTAGCTTCATCTGATCCAACAGGTAAATAATTAATCAATACATCTACACTATGGTATTGTATAAGTTCTACTGTTCTTTCAAAAGATTCAGCAGGTACAGCACCATTTACAAAAGTAACTTCATCTGGATAATCATGCATATGTGGAGCTATTCCGTCCATTTCTGGAGCTGAATAAACAATTGCTTCATCAGATACACAAGAAAAATTACTTTCTCCATTGGTGTGTATTTCATCAACGTGGTTCATAGCACAGTTAGGTTGAGCTCTTAAAGCTGTAGCTAACTTTTTATTAACCTTACGTTTATCAATATCAAATCCACAAACAAATTCTATATCGTGTACAGTATATCCTCCGATATCGTCATACATCAAACCTACTTTGTCTTCTGGATTTTCGTTATAGTATTGTACACCTTCCACTAAGGATTTTGCACAACTTCCGACACCTATAATGCCGACCCTAATTTTTGACATAATTTTTCCTCCTTTTATATCAGTTTTTTAAAGTGAGAGATTTGGCTGGGAGGCCAGAGTAGCTCACCATATTATATAGTTATACAACTAAATTTTCTAGTAAATTTCTTAATAGAAAAGCTAGTCCTACGGCGTTTAACATTATTAAAGCTCTATCACGCCATAAAATAGATACCCATAACCAACCTGATACTCCCACTATTGAGAGTCCCAAGTCAAGTAATTGCATGCCTTCTACTCCACGTAGAGACATTGCACCTAAAATAAACAAGCTTGAAATCCATTTGACATACCAATCAAGTGTATACTTAGGTGTTGTTACTTTAACAATTCTTTTTGAATTTTCAATTTCTTCTTTAGTGAATTTCGTTGAACTCATATTCCACTCCTGCTTCTTTAAATAGTTCCATTGTAAGTATATTACTGTCTGCCCATTTTTCTGGAGTACCTGCTGAGTGCGCAACTACTCTTGTTACTCCGACTTGTATAATTCCTTTAGCACATTCATGACATACGGGCAAACCATGTATGTAAAAAGTAGAGCCTAAAAGAGATACTCCATTGACTGCAGCATTATAGATACAGTTCATTTCAGCATGTATGACATATTGGTATTTAGTTTCTCTATCATTATACCTGTATTCATGATCTTCTATTTTAGAAGGAAATCCATTATATCCAGTTGCAAGAATTTTTCTATCATTATTAACTGCAATACATCCAATTTTTCTACTTGGATCTTTTGACCACTCTGAAATTTTAGCAGCCATTTCTAAAAATCTTTGGTCCCACTTATTCATGTTACTAATTTAAAATGCCTTTCATATACGTGAAGGTTTTGTACCTGCCATATAAGATTACCTGGCTTAACTTTAAGCTCCCATGCCATTTCATTTTGAATATATTTTTGCCATGCATAATCATTTCTATAACCAAAGATTACATCATTACTTCTCATTTGGACTACTGTATGTAATTCATTATTACGAATATAATAAGTTACTGCATTAGTACATATAAAATCATTTTTGCCGTTTTCTTTATACTCTTCCCATATCGATGGACGATTATAAATCATACAAGCTCTTCGACTATCTGAATTGCTTTCAAGTTCATCAAGTACTTGTTCATATTGATTATAAAACTTTTCACTCCAAATTAGATGACCATAGTTACTATTGATTTCTCCATGACTGTTTGCAGACATTTTCCACGCTGCTGGTGGTTCTTTTTCACTATCATAAATATCATTAATATTTGTAGATTGAGATTCATACCATTCGATTTCTCTATTGATATATTCTTGATTTGGTTCACCAAAGATTGCAGGCTTATCAGCTAAAAAACTTGCACCAATAATTTCGATTGTTTTACAGCCAGTTCTGTCTTGAGTAAATTCTTTATTCTCAAGAGCATTAATAAATATTTCAGCTATATCTTTAGTTGTGTTCATCTACTTTCCTTTTGTTAAACATGTCTCGATCTGGATCTTGGCCTTCCATTTTACCACGAATATAAGAAACTGCAAAGCTACAATAGTTAATCATATCTTTGTAAGTATCTTCAAGAGATTCGAAGTTTGGATTATTTGGATCAGACTCTATTAGCGATGTTGCACGCATGACTTTACCTAAGATAATATCATGAATTGTATCAACACCTCTACGGTAATGCATTGACTGAACAACTGTTGAATCAGAACTTTGATAATCCTGAGATTTTTTAGCTTGTAATTCAGCACATTCTTGTAATACTTTTAAGCTTTCTTTCATACACTATACTCCATAAAATATATTAATATATTATACCACATTTTCTGTGATTTGTAAACGATTATTT
>MDTB01067222.1_pt1 | contig 12545 bp, 9 predicted proteins | sample 811161 | NCBI WGS metagenome assembly MDTB01 (sample SAMN05326650, study PRJNA326480) | marine metagenome | isolation source: seawater | place: Mediterranean Sea | collected 2009 | reverse complement strand
CTAATAATCCGCAACTACTATTACCAATAACTAAAGAACAATTCTTTAAAAATGCCATAAAGACTTCACGTTTCAAATTTGAAAAAGTAAAATAGTTATTTGCTTTTTGAATTTCAGATTTAATGATATTGCTCCCAGCATCATTATTAGGAAGAATTACTATTTTAGGAAGATCAAAATTCTCAAGAGCTTTTATTGAAGTTTTTATCTGCTTCAAAGCGTGCTCATAATCTTCTGTAACTGGATGCTGGATAAAAAGAATGTAACTTTGGTCTAAGTCGAAGTTGTATTGCCCCATTATTTCATCAGATGAAGGGATTTTTAGGCTTATCATCTCATCTATCTGAGGCGCACCAACATTAAAAACTCTAAAAGGCTGTTCTCCTAACTTGATAAGCCTCTGTTCAGCATCAGAATTTGATGCGAAATGGATGTGGGAAAATTTACCAATAGCATGTCTCGTTGCTCCATCAATATTCCCAGAAAGTTCTCCTGCTTGAATATGTGCTACGGGAATGTAAGAAAAAGCTCCTGCAATGCTCCCGATTAATTGTTCTCCTCTATCTCCTGCAAGCATTATTAATTCAGGTCTACTATTTTCTAAGATATCTGCTAAAGAGCTTAAAAAAGATCCCAACGATTTAATTTGTGTTGTGTAATTGTATTCATCATAAGACATATATATTTTATGTTTAACTGCAAAGCCATCAGATTCAAATTCTTTTAAACTTCTACCATAACTAGAAAGTAGATGCATATTAGTTACACAAATTTCATATTCAAAGCTTGTTGATTTTTCAATCAGCTTTAAAATAGGACGAATGTATCCATATTCCCCACGGGAACCAGTAATAAATAATATTTTCATTTGCTATTCGTAATCTTCGTGAGATAATAATTTATTTTCTTCTAAATTTTTAGTAGCGGTTTTGCCAATGATTTTAGGCAATTCTTTTGAGGGGATACCTGTACCAGGTCTTTTTGTCCATAAGTCCCCCTCTTGAATTATACTACCCTTAGATATCGGTTTTACAGTTACAACGCTTCTAAATGCCCACTCACGGATTTGCTCTTCTTTAGAATGAATTTTTTTATTGGAACCAAGGGCTGCTTCTATTTTCCTTATGCCATCAACTAAAAGATATAGATCATTGAAATCGATAGATACGGATTGGTCTGGTCCAGGCGTTTTTTTATCAATTATAACATGTTTTTCTATTATTTTTGCACCTAGAGAAACAGCTCCAAAGGTCGTATATATATCTGGTGTATGATCTGAATGGCCAATAATAGCATCGGGGAATAATGTCTTCATTTCCAAAATAAATTTTAAATTGATGTCTTCATATACAGGAGGATATTCACTGGTGCAGTTCAAAAGAGCAAAATCAATTTTCTTTTTCTTAAGAACATTATAAGTATCCTTAATTTCACTAACTGTGGACATCCCAGTCGAAAGAATCATTGGTTTTCCAAGATCTGCGATTTTTTGTAAAGAAGGAATATCTGTCATTTCTCCAGATCCAATTTTGAAACATGGTACATCTAAGGTCATCAATTCAACTGCAGCTTTGTACGAAAATGGAGTACAAAGATATATTATACCAATTTCATCGCAAAATATCTTTATTTTTTTATGATCAGATAAACTAAGAGCATTTTTTTCTAAGAACTCATAAAGAGGCTCTTCAAAATTATCTGATAGTGGGATATCTTTAAGCATTTCTTCATCAGGTAAATGATGTTGAAACTTAATTGCATCCGCTCCAGCAATCTTAGAAAGCCGAGCCATTTCCATTGCTGTATCTAAACTACCCATATGATTATCGCAACCTTCCGCTATAATAAAAGAAGATTTTGCTTTTCCGATTTTTTTACTTCCAATTTTCATTTTATCAAGAATCCTTTATTACGTGATCTAAGGATAAATACAATTCATAACTTAAAAAAAATTAATATATCTTTAACATTATTTATTCCCAAAAAAAATGGGAATAAATATACCGTAAAAATTATTAAACCTAAATAAATGATAACACTGCTTACAAAAGCAAAAAGTAAATTTGAAAAAATAAATAATGAAATAATTTTTGCTAAGAGCCCTAACCCAAGAGATAAAAAAATAGTTAAAAATTGAAAGGTCCAATTAAAATTTATTCCTATTTTTTTTGATAAATACCATCTTTCAAAATTAATTTGAACAACTTGCCAAAAGACTATTTTGATAGCAAGGCCATCAGAACCCAAACCTAACCCAGGAAGAAAAAAATGATCAGGTGCAAGAAGAAAAAATGATATAATCGATCCTAAAATAATAAAAACGGATCGAATTAATGTGTAATTTTTTGTATCTCTTGTTGCTTGGAACATAGTTCCATTAATTTGACCTAAAGATTGATATAATGGGAAAAATAGCATCAATGTAATTGTAAAAATTGCTCCTGAATATTGCTCTGAAAAAACAATATTAATTAAATATTCATTCCAAGAGATCATAAATCCACATCCAACGCAACCAATGAAAAAGGATATAGTTGAAAAATTCGAAAATAAATAACAAATTCTATTTTTATCCATGTTTTTATTAGCCTCAGATATTTCTTTCCAAAACGGTCTTATTAATGCAGAAGTAAATAAAAGTATTATAGTAGAAAATCTTTCGGATATACCAAAGAATCCTTGCTCCTTTGAACCTCCAAAATTTTGAAGCATCCATCTATCAAAAAAAACAGCAATAAAACCAATAGTGCTATATAAAATAAATGGCTTGCAAAAACTCCAAAACATTTTTCCAAATCTATCAAGAGATTGCCGACGAGATAATTTATGGTTCCCAACATCTAAAGGAACATAAAGTTTGAAAGCTATAATAGATGCAACTGAATATTCAATTATAATAATCAAAAATATATATTTTATAATTAAAATCCCGTAATAAAAAAGCATTAAAATTGAAAAAAGATGCATTACACCTATAAATAAATTAATTCTTTGAACTATAATAGTATTTCTTTGGGCTTCAGCCATATTTAATGCAACGGACCATACACTATGTTCTAAGAAACAGCCCGTTAGTGCCAAAAAAATTATAAGTTTATCTTTTTCATTCCATATTTTTAGCGAAATCTCATTAGATGAAAATATGCTTACAATAATTAATAAAAGTATATATTGAAATAATATCCAAACCCAAAAAAAGATAATAAACCTTTTTGTTCTAACCTTTTCCGACAAAAAAGTGAAGAAGGCCTCTCTACTATTAAAATTAGTAAAACCACCTAAAGCAGAAAATGAAACAATTAAAAATGAAAATCTGCCAAAATCTTCAGGTCCCAAGTATCTAGCTATTAAAATACTTGTAATAAAATTGAGTGCGGATTTTATAAAATTATAAAAAAGACTATGAATAGTACGTTTTTTTAAACTCTTGTCATTTGACATAAAGATTTCTAAAATATGAAAAATTAATGAACTGAATTTGTAACGTAAACTATTTCCTAAAGAAAATAATTTTTTTAAAGTTCAAAATAACTAAATCATAAATTAACAATAGCTTTTCTTTTTCTTTAAATCCTATGTTTTTGTTAGCATGCAAAAGAACACTAACAATCATACCAAGAGCAATACCAGAAATAAAAGCCATCATCATTAAATTCTTTTTTTGAGGTGAGGCCCGATTTAGTGGGATTTCCGGATCTTCAATTATTATTAAATATTCTGATTCTTTTACTTCATCAATCTTTGCATTTTCTAATTGCTGCTTCAAAGTTGTAAATACCCCAGTTAAAACGGAAACCTCCCTAGTAAGTCTCTGTTGCTCTAGTAATAATGATGGAGAATTTTCAATCCTCCTATTTCTAGTTCTAAATTTCTTAAGATCTTCTTCTGCATTTCTAAGAATTTTTTCTGTTTCTAAAATTCTATCTTGGATGAATTCTTTTGTTTTAGTCGATTTTATTTTTACATACTGCCTTTGATTATTCTCTAATTCATTTATAATCTGTTTATTAATATTCATAGATAAACTTGCCTCTCCAGTCCTTACTCTCAAAGTGTAAATTGAGGTCTTAATATTTTCACTTGCCACAAATATACTTTGAAATCTATCAATTGCTAGACTTTCTAATGTTGACTTATCAAAATCATTTTTATTTAGACCATAGGTAAGTATTTCAAATAGCGTTCTATCTTTACCATATAATTTTGAATTAAATTTATAGCTTAACATTTTTCGAGCTAAATTTCTACTTTTAAGCACATCTAAACTGATCCAGACTTCCTCTGGATCGTTTGTTGGTACATTAAAACCAAACTGAGAAGCGATACCCATTATCTGATTTTGGGAAGCTTTAGAAGATTTTATTTTTGAAGAAGATTCATATATTTCGTCGGCAAAGAGCAATATATATAGGAACATCCCAATTGTAACGATGAAAACCATATATATCAAAATATTTAACCGTTTAAGAACAATTATTAAAAAATCTAGAATTGAAAATTCTTTATTGTTACTCTCCAAGATATTTGGTTTATTTATTTTCATTAAAGAAACCTAATTTTTTGCAATAAATATAAGAGTTACTGCTTCTGTTATATTTGCTAAAATTCTTGTTAAATCAGTGAAGTATTGTGTCTTATTTAGAGGTTCTGAAGTATCTTTTCCAACAATAATTTTTGCACTATCTTCAACCTTAAAGTTTTTTAAAAACCCATATTGTAAAGATTTCCCATCAACATACTGAATATAAATATTATCATGATCTGCATCGTTAGTGTAACCGCCCGAATCCCTAATTACATCTTTAATTCTGGATCCTTTTTTATAACTGTAGTATCCAGGGCTATTTATTTCTCCCAAAATTTCTATGACTCCAGAATATTCATTTATAATAATTTGATCCTCGTGCTGTAAAATGAAATTTTCCTTTGATTTTGATTTTTTAATTGCTTTTTCAATATTTACCTTTATTTCATTACCATCCCTCAAAAAAACAACTGCTTTAGGGTTAGCATTATAGAGTAGTCCTCCAGAGCGCTGTATTATACTTGATATTTGTTCTCCTTTATGCTTAATTGAATAAACTCCCGGATACATTACTTTTCCCAAAACTTCTACATGTTTTCCACTTCTATTTATGTTTCTTTTTCTTAAAGAAACAAAATCATTTGGCATCAATAAAGTATTAAGGAGCTTATTGTTTTCATCTAGTTTTGTTTTGAGATTCTGTTCATCAAAATAAATTGAATATATATTTATTAAATCCAATAAAATCAGATCAGAACCAAATTTTTCATTTTGACTTTTTCTAGCTATTTCTAAAGTAAAATTAAGTACTCTCTCATCCTTAATCCCACCAGACTGAACAATTAAATCTTCGATTGTCATATTTTGTATATATCGATATTCCCCAGGTTCTTTGACTAATCCAAATAAGTTCACAACTGCATTATTTTTAAAATTACTCTGTTTATATATTGTAATCCTATCTTCAGGCATTAGTTTAAAATTTTTATCGGGATATTCAAAAAGATCTAATAAACTGAAGGTCAGAATCTCTTGTTGAACAAAATTTTCATCATATCTAATTAGATCAGCCCTTTGTAAAAAGGTGTTCGCTTTGTGCTCGGGATCATCTAGTCCTCCTGCTTTAAACAAAAGATCTACTATAGTCATGTTATCTTCAAATAATTCGTACTTCCCAGGTCTTTTAACATATCCATCAATATGGACGAATCTTTTACTACCTTCAATTTCATCCTTACTATAGATCCTTATTAAATCATTAGGTTCTAAAAGTGACAACGCAATTCCCTGTTTGTTTAAAATAACTTCAATACTAAATGGAATAATCTTCTTTTTATTATTGGGAATAGATCTTACCAGTTCTGCTCTTTTTAAGTAAGTTGTTTTTAAAAATTCAGGATCATTAAATCCTCCAGCCATAAACAATAAATCGTAGATAGTCATATTATTAATTAATCTATACCTACCAGGTTTTTTTATATTACCCTTTATAGTTACAGAAGTATTAGAAATCATTTCCGATTTACTAAAAACTTTTATAAGGTCGAGGTTTTTTAATTGAATGTCATTTATGATGCTATCTTTAACGATACTATTATAGTCAACCTTTATAAGTTTTTTCGTTAAATCTTCATTTATTCTTATAATATCTATTCTATCCAAAAAAGCATCGCCAAGTAAACCTGTCTTTTTGATTAGATTTTTCAATGTTAATGAATCTCCAATATCATAACTGCCTGGTCTTACTACGGCACCATTAACCTGAACAACGTTTTGCCTGGAATTTAAAACTGAAAAAATTTGGATTTTATCTCCATCTTTTAATTCGAATTTTAATTTTGTTCCAATATATTCATTTAAATCAATATCAATAAATAATCTATCCATTCCTGTGGCTTTTCTTTCTTTAAAAGGCATAATTCTATCAATTTGAGCTCTATCTAAATATGCTGTAATTTTTAACCCTCCAGCTATTTCAACCAAATCTTCCAGCATCTCATCTGATTTAAGCTCATAAATTCCAGGGTTATTTATTTCTCCCATTAACGTAATTGTTTTTTCTCGACTAGGTATAAATATGACATCATCTAATTGTAACTTTACATCATTTGGTTTTTTCCCCGTAAGTAAATAGTCATAAAAATCAATCGCTATGATTTTTTCACCATTTCTAATTAATTGAATATCTCGTAAAGATCCAAAACCATACTTTGGACCTTTACAATAATAAAGTGAAGAAAATAACGTAGTTGAGGGGCTAACTGTGTAAGAACCAGGCTGTGATACCTGCCCTAGAATTTGAACCCGAAGTGGACGAAGATTACCTAGGCTTACATCTAAAAATGTTGTTGCTTTTTGGTTACTCGGATTTAATGAGGAGTAAGATTGAGAAAGAACTTTGAAAAGCTTTGATTCTAATAAATTCAAATTTAATCCATTTACAAAAATTTGTCCTACCTCGGGAATAAAAATAAATCCTTCTCTATCAACTTTTAACAATTGTCTAAACTGTGTCTCACCCCAAAGTAGAATAATTATTTCATCTCCTGGACCAATAAGATAATTTGGATCGACAACACCTACACTAGTAGCTTGGAAAGATTTAGGATCCTGATTAAATATATCATAGCCAAAATATTTTAATTCGTTTATAGAAAATGGATTTTGATCTTTGGTCTCAAAATCAACAATTTCTTCATTTTTACTTTCATCCACATAATTTTCTATCCTATTTTCATCAATTAGACCCGGTTTACTACTTTCATTAATTTCTTTTAAATTATCCACTTCAGGAATGGTCTCTTTTTCAGATGAAACCTCTTGAGATTTCAATTCATTTTCAATTACTTTATTTATTTCCTGTTCACTAAAGCCTTGTGCCCTAGCAATGCTTTTCACTTCTTTTTGGGATAAATTTTGTTCTTTAATTAGTTGCTTTGCTTGTTTAATTTGATTTGGAGTTTGACCAAATAAGTAACTGAAAAATAAATTTAAAACTAAAAAAATAAGTACTTTTTTATAAAACCAAAGATTAATTCCCAACTAAATATCCTCCAGGATTTTCGTCAAAATATTCTCCTTCTACATCATTATAAGTGTAAAAAGCCAACCACGACTTTTTGTGATTTATGTCCGCTATATTTTGAACATTATCATTTATAATCTCCTTACCGTAACTATTATTAGCGTAAAGACAAATTACTATATTTTTATATTCTGGATATTCATCTGCAATTTTTTTACATAATAATTTTAACCTATCTGGTTCAGCATTAGGATCTTCGACGAGAGCATATATTTTACCTTGACTAAATAGGTTTGAAAGAGATTGAATTTTTTCAATAGAATATTTTGGCAAAACAGAAGCTTGTACTTTAACTATAGGAATTTTGTTTTTCCCTATTTTAGGACTTAGCGCATTTTCTACAATTAGTTCAGATTGAGAAGAATCTACAGTTAATTCTACTTCTTCAACTTGTGTATCATTTTTTGAATCAGTCACCAAGTCTTTAGGGGAGTCAATTAAATTATTCAAAATAAAATATAAGATAAGCAAAACAAAGCAACCTCCTAATAATTTAAAATAATTTTTCTGAATAAAATACCATTTCAGATTGCTATTAGCTTTAGAATCATTTTCATATATTTTATCAAGTTTTATTTGCTTAGACTTTGCTATTATTTCATCTTTCGTGCCTAATGATTTAAACACTCTCTTTTCTTTTTTTCCAGTGGTTGGACATTTTATATATGCTTGGTAATAAAAATATCCGTCTCTACCTTTTCTATATATACTACTCATGTTTTAATTAAAATATTTCGATTGAAGGGACAAATATATAACTAATTTCTAATAACTACCATTACAACTACCATTAGAAATTTAATTAGGAAATCTTCATTTAAACTTCTGTAATGTGAAAAAATAAGAGGAGGAGAAGAATTAACTACTAACTACTTCTTTTAGTTTTTAAATAAAATTAATTTTTTGAATATGCTTTATACCAATTAATAAAATTATAGATCCCCTCTTTTAAAGAAACTTTAGGGCTATAACCTAATTTGCTTTTACTATAATCTATATCTGCGACTGTTTTCTTAACATCACCAGGTTGAATATCCATGAAGCAATATTTAGCCTTTTTATTTAAACAAAATTCAATTATGCTAACCATTTCCATCAGGCTCTCAGATTTATTATTTCCAAGATTAAATATTTCATACTTATGCTTTTTTTTAATAGATGCTTTAATACCATCAATAATATCATCGATATAGGTGAAATCTCTCATCATATTACCATGGTTAAATATTGGGATAGACTCGTTCTTCGAAATTCTATCTGCAAAAATGTACATTGCCATATCAGGTCTCCCCCATGGACCATATACTGTAAAGAATCTTAATCCCGTAGTATTAATTTTAAATAAATGGCTATATGTATGCGCCATCAATTCATTTGACTTTTTTGTAGCGGCATAAATTGATATAGGTTTATCCACATTATCATTAATTGAAAAAGGGTAATCTTCATTCCCTCCATAAACTGAAGAACTTGAGGCATAAACAAGGTTCTCTATGCTGTAGATCCTACATAGTTCTAAAATATTCATAAAGCCTTTTATATTTGATTTTATATAAGCATGAGGATTTTTAAGACTATATCTTACTCCGGTTTGTGCTGCTAAATTAACTACTGTTGTTGGCTTAAACATCTTAAAGGCTCTATCAATATCATCATAAAATGATATGTCTGCTTTAAGAAATTGAAATTTTTTATTTTTTATTAGTCTTTTCAAACGTTCTTCTTTTAACTGTAAATCATAATAATTATTCATGTTATCTATACCCATGACTTCACAATCATCATGAAGAAGACTTTCACATAAATGCATACCAATAAAGCCTGAGCACCCAGTTACCATTACACGATCCACGTATTTCTATAGCCTCCAATATCCAATATCATCATTTTCAAATAATTCTGGATTAAAAACAGATTTAACATCAATAAAGACTCCGTTGGGGGATATGATTTTTTTCCAGTCATTTAAACTAAACAATGAATATTTATCATGAGCTACAGCAAGAATAACTGCATCCTGCTTAGGTAATTGATTAATTTTCTTAGGAGAAAAATTGAAAGTTTCAAAAACCTCATCATCTTTTGCCCAACAATCCGAAATAGTTACTTCACAATTATATTTTTGAAGCTGACTAACTAAGAATTTGACCTTAGTATTTCGTAAATCTGGACAATTTTCTTTAAAGGTTAACCCTAAAACCAAAACCTTAGCATTTACTGAACTTATATTCTTTCTTGCAAGTTGCTTGATTGTGTTCTCAACAATGAAATTTGCCATATTGTCATTAATCCTTCTTCCAGCCAAAATTATTTCTGGATGATACCCAACCTCTAAGGCTTTATGTGTCAAATAATAAGGGTCTACACCTATACAATGCCCACCAACTAATCCTGGTTGGAATGGAATAAAGTTCCACTTAGTCTCTGCGGCATTTAGCACTTCACGTGTGTCAATGTTAAGCTTGTTGAATATAATAGATAATTCATTTATTAATGCAATATTTACATCTCTTTGTGTGTTTTCTATAACTTTTGCAGCTTCAGCTACAGATAGACTAGAAGCTCTATATGTTCCCGCAGGAATTATACTGCTATACAATTTATCTATAAATTCTAAAGTTTCTTGATTAGAACCCGAAACTATTTTTTTTATGCTTAGAAGTGTATGCACCCTATCACCAGGATTTATTCTTTCTGGACTATAACCACAAAAAAAATCTTGATTGAAAGTGATACCCGAAAATTTTTCAAGGATAGGAACGCACTCTTCTTCAGTACATCCAGGAAACACAGTTGATTCATATATTACAATATCGTCTTCCTTAAGATATTTCCCAACCAACTCAGAAGCTAATTTAATTGGACTTAGATCTGGAGTATTTTTTGAATCAACAGGTGTTGGCACTGTAACAATGAATACATTTACTTCAGATAAAGAACTTTCTTGACAAGAATAAATAATTGAGCCATCATTTGATAATTCGCTTGCAGTTAATTCTCCAGTCCTATCATAGCCTTTAGATATTTCAGCTATCCTTTTTTTACTTAGATCAAATCCAATTACTGAATATTGCTTTGAAAAAGCAACACTTAAAGGCAAACCAACATACCCAAGACCAATAACACCAATTTTTATTTTTGTTTTATCAAATTTCATATCTTAATTATTTTAATTTTTTATAAATCTCCCAAGTAGATCTAATTATTGTATCTAAGTCTGAAGATTTAGGGTTCCATTTAATTAATTTTCTAGCAAGGCTAGAATCAGCGATGACTTCTTTGGTATCACCAAAGCGACGCTGCACAATTTGATAATTAATTTTCACCTTAGTTACCTCCTCTACTTTTTTTATTACCTCAAATACAGAATACCCTCTACCAACTCCTAGATTAACAATTAAGTTTTTTTGTTTATTTTCTAAATATTCTAACGAATCAATATGAGCTCTAGCAAGGTCACTAACATGAACATAATCTCGAATACCAGTCCCATCTTCAGTTTCATAGTCATTCCCGTAAATTTTCATTTTTTTTTGTTTCCTAGCTGCAACCTCCATTACAATTGGTATTAAATTTTGAGGATTGTCCTCTAACCCTTCTATTCTATGTAAGCTATCAAACCCTGCTGCATTAAAATATCTTAATGATGCAAACTTGATATCTTTAAGTTTACTAAACCATGTTAAATTTCTTTCAATAAGGAGCTTAGTATATCCGTAATAATTTGATGGATCGAGATGGTGTTTTTCATCAATGGGATTATACTGTGGAAAACCATATACCGCAGCTGAAGAAGAAAAAACAAATCTCTTGATGCCAGATTCAATGCTATAAGACAATAAGTTAATTCCCCCTAAAATATTATTTTTAGCATATTTTAGTGGGTTTTTCATTGACTCTCCGGCTGCTTTACTTGCTGCTAAATGTATTAAAACATCATATTTTTCTTTCGTAAACAAATTTTTCAAATCATTCGATGAGTTTATTGATCCTAAAATAAAGTTGGTATTTTTATTTACATTTATTTTTGAGCTAGTAGAAAGGTTGTCAAAAACTGTTACTTTAAAACCTTTTTCCAATGCTAATAAAACAACGTGTGATCCAATATAACCAGCACCTCCTACAACAAGTACTTTCATTTATTAGATTTTATTCCCATATTTATCCACTATACCTATAACTATTCCAGGGTTACCTACAACTAGAGAAAAAGGAGGAACATCCTTTACTATTAATGACCCAGCCCCAATAAGAGCGTATTCCCCTATCGTTACACCACAAACTACTGTTACATTTGCACCAATACTTGCCGATTTTTTCACAACCGTTTTTTGATAATGCTCAGAACCTCTTTGAGGAAATTCAGATCGGGGCCTTTTGATATTCGTGAAAACCACTGAAGGTCCACAAAAAACATAGTCTTCTAATTCGACACCTTCATATACAGAAACATTATTTTGTATTTTGACATAACTACCAATTTTTACATTATTTCCAATATTTACATTTTGGCCAATCGAGCATTTCTCTCCAATAGATGTCCCAGACTGGATATGTGAAAAGTGCCAAATTTTTGTTCCTTCTCCAATTGAAACATCATTGTCAACATACGAAGATCCATGAAGAAAGTAATCTAATTTTTCAACCATTAGACAGTATTTGATCTCCTGCTGTTTCGAGTATTTTTACGACCTCTAATCCATGCTCTCCACTAGCAATCTCAAGATTAGATGATCTCAAGTTCTTTAGAAAATATTTAAGTTCTTCTTCTAAAGGCATTTTTTTCTCATAAGATATACATTGAACCGGTCCATCAATTTTTTCAGGAATACCGGCAACTAAATCATATTTTTTTGAGTATAATTTCAAAGGCTTATTATCTACTGAATCTTCAAAAGAAATCATAGCCTCTGACCCTATTATTATCAACCTATG
>MDTB01090062.1_pt1 | contig 12546 bp, 13 predicted proteins | sample 811161 | NCBI WGS metagenome assembly MDTB01 (sample SAMN05326650, study PRJNA326480) | marine metagenome | isolation source: seawater | place: Mediterranean Sea | collected 2009 | reverse complement strand
GATTTTAAAAAACTACAGGACGCAAGAAATAGACAGCTTGAATGTCATCCGCATCAATAAAAAAGATTATTCCTTGTAAAAAAAATCAATTGATTGAAATGGTTCTTGATATTGAAAAATATCCTGAGTTTGTTCCTTGGTGTTTAGGTGGCAAAGTCCATTCAAGAAAAGAGAGCAGTGATTTAATTGAGATAAAAGCCGATTTAAAAGTCGGAAAAAGTATTATAAACGAGACTTATTCAAGTTTAGTTCATTACTATAAAGAAAAAGATAAAATTTTAGTAACAAATATTGATGGACCTCTTACTCATTTAAAAAATGAATGGAAATTTAAAGAAATTAATAATTCTACACAGCTTGAATTTGACATTGATTTTGAGTTAAAAAATAATTTGTTAAATGCGATAATGAAAAAATCTTTTAATTTTGGTTTAAATAAAATTGCAGACGCTTTTGAAAAAAGAGCTTTAGAATTATACAGGTAATGATTGGCACTATATCTCTAATAATAATTTTTTTAGTTTTTTGGTGGTATTTAGTTGAGTATATTAAATATTTCAATACAGGAGATCAAAACGAGACAGATACAAATTACTGGAAATTTTCTTATGATTTTAAGCCAAATAAAAAAGAAGAATTTAGTCCTGACAAACCAAACGTTCTAAGAAAAAGAAGATTTAGAAATAAATTAGTTTTCTTGCTTTATATTGATGTATTAACGATCTTTTTCTTAGTAAATATTTTAACAGCTCAAATATTAGAGAAGATTATGAGTTAATTTTAAGGCCTTATTAACCGTAGCTTTTTGAATGTAATTTCTTCCTCGATTTTTAAATACATATCTATTTATTTTAACGATTTTATCTTTCTTGATACCAATATAAACTAACCCAACTGGTTTTTGCTTTGATCCCCCCTTTGGCCCAGCTATACCAGTTATTGAAATACAAAGCTTATTTTTACTAATTTTGCTCAAATTATTAACCATAGATAAACAACATTGAACACTAACAGCACCGTGTTTTTGAATAACTTTTTTTGGTACTTTCAGAATATTTATTTTAGCTTGATTAGAGTAGGTGACTAAACCCATTGAAAATACTTTAGATGCACCACTAACTGAAATAATTGTACTTGAGAGCATACCACCAGTACAAGACTCAGCTATAGCTATCTTAAGTTTTTTTCTTTTAAGAATTGAAACTATTTTTTTGTTTAAACTCATGTAAAAAACCTAGATTTAATAACCATAAAAACAATTAAGGTTAAAACAACATATAATCCTGCAATCACATCATCAAGAATCACACCAAAACTATTTTTAAATTTTTTGTCAAAAATATTTACTGGAAATGGTTTTTTTATGTCAAAAAATCTAAACAAAATAAAAATGTATATATAAAAAAGTATTACTTCATGTGAATTTTTTTCAGAGCCATGTACTATTTCATATAAATAGATTGGAATTGATTGACCTATAACTTCATCTATAACGACTTCTTTAGGGTCTTTGTTTTCACTTTCTTTAATATATTCAGCTACAGCATAGAAAGAATATAAAAAAATCAAAAGAAGAAATATTAGTATTACATCATTAGAAAAATTTATTAAGTGAAATAAAGTATAAAGCAGAACAGTTGTAATTAGAGATGTTATTGTTCCAGGAGCATATCTTATCGTTCCAATTCCAAAAAAAGTAACAAATAAATAATTAAAAGCTTTAGTCATATTTTATTACAGATGCTATAACTTCACATGCTATCGCTTTTTCTTTTCCGATGACACCTAATTTCTCAGTAGTTTTACCTTTAATATTTATTTGATTTTTTGAAATTTTACAAAGCCTAGCTATATTTCCAATCATTTTATTTTTTAAATTTTTAATTTTAGGTGTTTGAGTAATTACGTTGATATCAATATTATTTACATAATAACCTTTAGATTTTATTATATCTAAAACTTGTTTTAATAAGATAGTTGATCTTATATTTTTAAATCTTTTACTTTTATCTGAAAACATTTGCCCAATATCACCCATTTGACATGCACCTAAGAGAGCATCAGTAATCGAATGAAGAACAGGATCCCCATCAGAATGTCCAAGCGTACCAAATTTTGATTTTATTTTTAATCCGGCCAAATAAAGCTTTCTATTCGGTACTAGTCTGTGTACATCAAAACCAATTCCAACATTTTGTTTTGATCTGAAAATATTTTTTAAATTTTCAAAATCTGATCGGTCTGTAATTTTAAAATTATTTTTTTCTCCTTCTATAAATCTAATTTTATTCAAATCCATATATAGAGAAATATCATCATCTTTATATTTAGCAGCATTAGTTTTATGCAAAAGATAGATTTCTTTAAGATTAAATGCTTGCGGCGTTTGGGTTAAAAACAAATTATTTCTATTTTTTCCTATAATGTATTCGCTTAAACTTGAGTCAATTTTTTGTTTAACCGCATCACTTATATTGATTTTTGGAACGACTGCCCTAGCGTTTTTCATTTTAGTTAATATTGTACTAAGTAATTTAACCGTAAAATTAGGTCTTGCTGCATCATGTATTAAAACTTTTGAAGAACTCTCGTTTTTAATTAAATACTTCAAAGCATTAAAAGTAGATTGCTGCCTGTTTTTTCCACCTACAATTAACTTAACATCTTTTAAATTCAACAATTTGACTCTTTTTGTGTCTTTATTATTGTATACAAGAATTATCTTTTTAATTTGTTTGATTTTTCTTGCTTTATCTATGTTTATCTCAATTAACGATTTACCGCCAATTTTTTGATAAGGTTTGCCTATATTAGACCTAAATCTACGGCTATTACCACCAGCAAGAATGATTAAACAAAAACTCATTGTATAAACTTATATAATATTTATATAAATTATTAACCATATGTTTAAAATAATTAAGAATTTTAATTGGATTATTTTATCCTCTTTTACTTGTATTTTTTTGGGTTTATTAACTTTTCTAACTTTTATTAACGAAGGATTTGTACCCCTAACTGAGAAAAATATACTTTTGTTGTTATCTTTAGATGTTATCTTACTTTTAATTTTTTTCTATTTAATATTCAGAAATTTTTTTAGATTTTATACTGCAGGGAGGAATAACAAATCTGGATCTCAAACTAACTTAAAATACGTTTCTTTATTCTCCTTGTTTACTTTAATACCGTCATTATTGGTTGCAATTTTTTCATTATTTATATTCAATTTTGGTTTACAGAAATATTTTGATGACCAAATTAGTCAAGCTGTAAACAATTCCAATGATGTCGCTATAAGTTATTTAGAAGAAAGCAAAAAAAATGTTAAATCAGACGTAATCTTGATGAGCGTAGGTTTAAATAGAGCTTCTAATTTCTTTTATACAAATCCACAAAAATTTTTACAGGTAATAAATGCAGAAAAAATTCTTAGAAGAATTGATAATATTTATTTGATTGATAGCGCTGGAAATATTTTAATTTCAGACTCATCTCTTAATAAAGATAATTTCTCTATGCCCGGTGAAGAAACTTTTGATGAAGCTATAACTGGAGTGCCTGTAATTATACCCGGAAATTTTGAAAACAAAACTTCGGCAATGATCAAATTAAATTCCTTGATAGATACTTATCTGTATATTTCTAGAAATGTAAAACCTGAAATTCTAAAATATTTAAAAGAAACCGAAAAGGCTGTAGATTTTTATTACTTTGTTGAAAATAGCCAGACTGGAATTAAAATTACTTTTGCAATTATTTACATAATAGTTGTTACATTATTATTATTTTTATCTACCGCTGTTGCAATAACTTTTGCAAGAAGGTTAACAAAACCAATTATTAATTTAATTAGCGCTTCAGAAAGTATAAGTAAAGGCGAATTAAACACTAAGGTTCCTGAAATCGAAGCAGATGAAGAATTTAAAAAACTAAATTTAAATTTTAACAACATGATTATAAGATTAAAAAAGCAACAAGATAAATTACTTGTAACAGAGAGATATGAAGCCTGGGAAGTAGTTGCAAGAAAACTTGCACATGAAATTAAAAATCCGTTAACGCCTATTCAATTATCTATTGATAGACTGAAAGAGAAATATTCTTCAAAAATATCTGAGGGAAAATCTCAGTTTAATGACTATTTACAAACAATAAATAGACAAATCAAAGATATTGAAAATTTGGTAAATGAATTTTCAAATTTTGCAAGAATGCCAAGACCTGTGGTGAAAAAAATGGATATTAATAAAACCATTACTAGATCAATTAATTTTATGAAAATGTCTATCAAAAGTAACATACAATTTATTAGCAAAAAAAATAATTTTATTATGGGAGATGAAGAGCAACTTTATAGAGTATTTATAAATTTGATAAAAAATGCTGATGAGTCTATAACTGAGATTGTAAACAAAAAGCCTAATTATAAGGGAAAAATTGACATAGAAATTTTTCGTAATAATGATTATATAGTTACTGTTATCAAAGATAATGGAGAAGGAATATCGGATACAAAAAAAGCAATGACACCTTACTTTACAACAAAAAAAAACGGGACAGGACTTGGATTGCCCATAGTAAGTAAAATTATAAACGAACATTCAGGTGAATTTTTAATCAAAAAAGATAAGGGTACAAAAATTGAAATTTGGCTACCAGTCAATTAATTTATGAGCAAAGAAATACTAGTTATCGATGATAATCCAGATATAAGATATTTAATTTGTAATATTTTAAAAGAAAAAAATTTTAATGTGAGATCAGCTGCAAATTACGACCAAGCTTTACTAGAGATAAATAAAAAACTTCCAGATTTAGCAATAATTGATATTAAACTTGATCGTGATGATAAAGATGGAATTGATTTGCTCAAAATATTGATGAAAAAAAACAATGCTATTCCTGTAATAATGATATCAGGTCACGCTACAGTTAAAATTGCACTTGAGTCTATTAGGTTAGGGGCCTATGAATTCATCGAAAAAGGAGCATCATTTTCTACAGATAAATTATTAAATTATGTAAGCAGAGCTTTAGAGACTGCTAATCTAAAAGAAGAGAAGGACAATATAGAAGATAAACTATTTCACTCTTTTGAACTCATAGGAAAAAGCGCGTCTATAGTTAAAATTAAAAAGATAATCGAAAAGTTATCAAACACTGAAAGTAGAGTTTTAATATCTGGTCCAACCGGCTCCGGCAAAGAATTAGTAGCTAGAAAAATACATAAGCATTCTATGAGAAATAAAAAACCGTTTGTAGTAATAAATGCAGCTTCTTTGAAAGAAAAAACCTATGAAAAAGAACTTTTTGGTCAAGAATTTAGTGATGGAACAATTTCATTTGGAGCACTAGACAGAGCTAATAGAGGTACCTTGTTAATAGATGAAGTGACTGAGATACCCATAGAAACTCAAGCAAATATCTTGAGAGTACTAATTGATCAAAAATTTAAAAGAGTTAATGGCAAAAGTGATGTGAATGTAAATATAAGAATCATTTCATCTTCTTCTAGAAATTTAAATGAAGAAGTAGACTCAGGAAAATTTAGAGAAGATCTTTATCATAGATTAAATGTTGTTCCTATTGAGCTTAGCCCTCTAAAATCAAGAACAGAGGATATACCTGCGTTAATTGATTATTTTAGTAAAAAAATTTCTGAATTAAACGGTGTGCAAGAAATTGAAATAGACACAAAAAATGATTTACTTTTTACTTATGAATGGCCTGGAAATGTAAGAGAATTAAGAAATTTAGTAGAGAGAGTCACAATACTTTCAGCTAATGAAAGCAAAGAAAACATAAGCAATTCCATTAACGATATATTGAATAATAATAATTCTCTGAATAATGAAAGAGTTCTTTCTAATACCTTTTCTTCACCCTTAAAAGAAGCTAGAGAGCAATTTGAAAAAGAATATTTATCAATTCAATTAAAAAAAAATCATGGAAATATATCCAAAACTGCTGATTTTATAGGTATGGAACGATCAGCATTACACAGAAAATTAAAACAGCTGGGTATAAAAGGTATTAATTAAAAATGAACATAATAATTTGTGGTGCCGGTAAAGTAGGCTTTTCCATTAGTAAACAGTTATCTTCCCAAGGTCATTCAGTTACTGTAATTGACCAATCACCAGAAGATATAAAAAAAATTAACGACACCCAGGATGTTAAAGGGATAGTTGGAAGAGCTACTTTGCCTTCGGTTTTAGAAAATGCAGGTGCTGAAAATACAGATATGATTATAGCTGTTACTAGAAACGATGAAACAAATATGGTTGTATGTCAATTAGCAAGTTCACTTTTTAATGTATCAAAAAAAATTGCAAGAATTAGGACAAAAGATTTTTTAGAGGGTAAATGGAATAAACTTTATAATAAGTCAAATATACCTATAGATGTAATAATCTCACCAGAAAAAGAAGTTGCTAAGTCATTGTTCAGAAGATTAGAGGCCCCAGGAGCACTTGATAATGTTCCTTTTGTAAATAATAAAGTTAAAATGTTGGAAATTGCTATTGAAAAATCGTGCCCAATTATAAATACCCCTTTAAAAAAGTTAACAGAAAAATTCCCAAATTTTAAAGCTAATATTGTTGGACTTGTTAGAAAAGAAAAATTTCATTTTTTAAAAAAGGAACATAAACTTTTAGAGGGAGATAACGTATATCTTGTTGTAAGCAGTGATCAATTAAATGAAATTTTAAAAGCTTTTGGCCATGAAGAAAAAATATCAAAAAAAATTTTAATTATTGGAGGAGGGAATATTGGATTCCACTTAGCTAAAATGTTAGAAGAAAATTTTGAAGGGTCCAGAGTAAAAATTATAGAAAAAGATAAAACTAGAGCAGAGGAGATAGCTACTGAACTTACATCGTCTATAGTTATAAATGGAGACGCTTTGGACGAAGAAATTCTTAAAGAAGCAAATTTAGAAGAATCAGAAACTGTTCTTGCACTAACTAATGACGATGAAAATAATATTATGGCTTGTGTCTTAGCTGAAAAAACAGGAAAAACAAAAAGAACAATAGCTATAGTGAATAAGTCTAATTATAGTTTATTACAAAGTTCTTTAAATATTGATGACTTAGTAGATCCGAGAATGACTACTGTTTCTAGAATAATGGAACATGTTCATAAGGGAACCATCGGAACAGTTTATTCTCTCTTAGACGGAGAATATGAGTTTATAGAGGCAAAAGTAATAGAAAAATCTGAGCTGTTAAACAAACAAATTAAAGATAGTAATTTACCTGAAAATGTAAGAGTTGGTGCAGTTGTCAGAAATAAGCAAGTAATAATTCCTAGAAGTGATTTTATTTTTGAAAAAGATGATCTTGTAGTTTTGTTAGCAAGTCGAGAAAAATTAAAAGAAATAGAAGATATTTTTAGTATCGTCTAATTATTTCCCATTTAATGGAACTTTCAACAATATTTTTTAAATTATTTTTTTTTACTTTCCAACCTAAAATTTTTTTTATTTTTTTGTTATTAGCAATTATCATTTCCATATCTCCTTTTCTTCGTTTTCTAAAATTAATGGTAATCTTTTTTTTTATTTGATTTTCGAACTCTTTAATAGCTTCCATTACAGACACTCCTTTACCATAACCACAGTTAAGAATTATTGATTTTTTTTCTCTACTAATATTTTTAAGAGCAAGAATATGTATTTTGGCTATATCTGACACATGAATATAATCTCTAATACAAGTACCATCTTTGGTGTTGTAGTCATTCCCGTAAACATTAATTTGCGGTTTTTTATTTAATGACGTGATTGCTAAGTTTTTAAATAGCTGGTCACCATTAGTTATTTGGCCAACTTTTTTACTTTGACTAGCACCAGCAACATTAAAATATCTTAAAATTGCAAATTTAGTTTTACTATTTTTAAAAAATCTTGAAATTAACTTTTCACCTTCGAGTTTAGTTTTGCCATAAACACTCTTTGGTAATAATTTCGACTTTTCACTTACAATTTTAAGCTTGTCTTTATATACAGCGCATGTCGAGGAAAAAATAAAATTGTTGACTTTATTTCTAATAGCTGCTTTGACCAAATTTTTTGTACCTATAACATTATTTTTTTGATATTTTTTTGGTTTTCTCTCACTCTCGTTAACACTTAGTGATGCCGCTAAGTGAACAATAGATGATATTTTGTTTTGTGATATTAAAAAATTGACATCTTTAAATTTTGTTATGTCGCCCAAAAAAAACTTTGCTTTTTTATTTATTAATTTTCGGTGACCAGTTGAAAGGTTATCAATAATAAAAACTTTTTTTTTTAATTTAATTAATTGCTCTACTACATGACTTCCGATATACCCAGCTCCACCTGTAACTAATATATTTTCCATATCAATTATATTTTTTTTTTAATTTTTGAAACAGTAAAAGAGCTCTTTCTATTACTTCATCCATATTTAAATATTTATATTTTGCTAATCTTCCTTCAAAAAATATATTTTTTTTTTCTGACTGTTTTATCAGTTTATCATATTTCTTAAACATTATTCTATTTTTATCGTCGTTTATCGGGTAATAAGGATCTCCAGTAGATTTTGGGAATTCATAAGAAATAGTTGAAAAGTTTATTTTTTGTTTTGTAACATGTTTAATTTCAACTTTTCTAGTATATTTTTTAGTATTAGGGTAATTTATCTGAACGCATTCTTGAATTTTTCGCTTTTTAAAAGTTTTAAAATTAAATTTTAAAGATCTCCACTTTAGTTTCCCATATTTATAATTAAAAAAAATATCTGGGGGACCAGTGTATATTGTTGCTTTTTTTGGTTGAATTATCTTTGCTATTTTTTCATATGAAGTGTTTAAAACAACTTCAATTTTTGGATCAGAGATCATCTTGTTAAATAAATAGGTATATCCTTTTTTTGGCATTACTTTGAGTTTTTGATTAACATAGTACGGATCTCTATTAAATCTAATTGGTAATCTACCAACTATACTTTTGTCTAATTTCTTAGGATGTATACCCCATTGCTTTATCGTGTAATTTTTGTAAAAATTATCATAAATTTCTTTACCTAGTTTTGATAATATATAATCTTCGCTGTTATTAATTTTCTTTTTTTTAATTTTGATCTTGTTTAAAAAATTTAGAACATCTTTTTTATTATTAAATTTTTTTTTGAAAAATTTCTCTAATGTTGTAAGATTTATAGGTATTGGGTAAAGCTTTCCTTTTACATAACTTTTTACAATATAATTTCCCTTAATCCATTTTGTGAATTTGCTTACATAATTGTATATTTTTTTCTTTTTAAACCTCATGTAATGGGGGCCATATTTGTGTATCAAAACACCTTTAGAATTATATTCGTCATAACAATTTCCAGCTATATGATCTCTTTTTTCAATTATTAAAGTTTTCCAATTTTTAATCTTAGCCGCTCTTTCAGCAATGACACATCCCACTGGGCCAGCACCAATTATAAGTAAATCAGGTTTGGTATTTTTAATTTTATTTCTCATCAATTTTTTTAAGTTTTATGATTTAGCATTTTTAATACTTTGATATATAATTTAACTATTAAATAGTATATTAAATTGTTAAATATCGATGGTCAACTTACCTACTATAGACATTATAATTCCAAATTATAATAAAGGTGAATACCTAGAAGAATGTTTAAATTCTGTAATTTATCAAACTTATAAAAAATGGAAAATTTATTTAATTGATGATAATTCAACTGATAATTCAAAACAAATCCTTAAAAAATATCAAAACAATGAAAAAATAAATGTTTTTTTTTTAAAAGAAAATAAAGGACCTTCTTATTGTAGAAATTATGGAATTAAGAATATTAATTCAGAATATGTAGCTTTCTTGGACTCCGATGATTATTGGCCCGAAAATAAATTAGAAATACAAATAGCCTCTATGATTAAAAATCATTATAGTTTCACATATACAGACTTAAAATATTTTTTTAACAATGAAAAAAATAAATTACACTCTTCTCAACTTCCTGAAAATTATAATTATGATGAATTTATTTTAAATTCTACAATGAGCACTTCATCTATAATTGTAAAAAAAAAAATTTTAAATGATGTAACATTTAAAGATGTAAAACATGAAGATTATTTATTTAAATGTGAGATACTTAAAAAAGGGATTACTGCAAATAAAATAAATAAAACTTTCGCCTACTACAGAATAAATAAGAATAATAGATCATCAAATAAAATATCAAACTTATTAAATTTATGGAAAATTAATAAAAATTATAATAATTTAAAATTATTAAACAACTTAAAATCTGTTATCAAGATAAGTATAAATTCAATTAAAACATACGGCTGGAAATAAGACTCAATATTTTGATGAAAAAAATTACCTTAAGAAAAAATACTAAAATCTATATACTTGCGCCTACAAAATCTGCAACTGGTGGCCCTGAGTGCTTACATCAACTAGCATCAAACTTTAAAGAAGTATTTAAAATTAAAAATGTGTTTATGGTCTATCTTCCAACAACAACTTTAGATCCAATTCATCAAAATTATAAAAAATATAATATTAAATTTACAAACATAATTGAAGACAGTGACGATAATTTATTAATAATTCCTGAACATTATATGTTTCTCAGTCATTCTTTAAAATTTAAAAAAATGCGAAAAATTATATGGTGGCTCAGTGTTGATAATTATTTCGGATTTAAATTTAAAAGTGAAAATCACAAATTTATAAGATCCATTATCAAAATTCCTTTTAATGTTGTCTCACTGTTTAATGTAATAACAAATTATGCTTTCGGAATATTAACTATGCAAGATTATTTAAAATTTTATTATAGTTTTATTAATATTGCAGAACAAAAAGAAATTAAACAAGCGTCTTTTCATTTAATGCAGTCTTATTATGCTTTTGAATTTTTAAAAAATAAAATTAAAAATACAAAAGTTCTTTACGATTATTTAAATCAAAGCATGACAGATAATAGTAAAAATAAAACATATAATAAAAAAAATATAATTTGTTACTCACATAAAAGTAATAATTTTATTAGATTAATAAAAAAAAATTTAGATTTTAAATTTATTAAACTTGAAAATTTAAGTCAAAAACAAATTATAAATGTTTTTAAAAAAACTAAAATTTATATTGATTTCGGATTTCATCCTGGAAAAGACAAAATGCCGAGAGAGGCTGCCTTATTTAATAACTGCATTATCACAAATAAAAAAGGAAGTGCAAAAAATAATTTCGATATTCCAATTAAAAATAAATATAAATTTTCTGAAAAGCGCTCAAATCTAATGTTACTTAAAAAAGAAATAAGTAATATTTTCAATAATTATCTTAGTGAACTAAAACATTTTAAAAATTACAAATTAAAAATAATTAATGAGAAGAGTCAGTTTAAAAAAGATTTAAAAAAAATATTTATCAAAAAATAAAATAAAGTTATTTATTAATTGGTGCCCTCACACGGACTCGAACCGCGAACCTATTGATTACAAATCAATTGCTCTACCAATTGAGCTATGAGGGCTTTTTAATTTTCTCTAAATATACTAAAAACTCAATACAATCAATTTTTTTTATTATCAATGATTTTATTTATATGATGACAAACTATTGAAACTGAATTTGCTATATTAAGACTTTCCATATTTTTGCTTATATTAATTTTGAATTGGAAGTCGGAATTTTTAATAGTATTTTTGTTTAAACCAAAACCTTCTGAACCAAATAATAATACATTTCTTCCTTGCCATTTATTTTCTGTAAAATCCTTACTTGCAGATGAGTCAAATGCGCTTATCCAAAAACCTTTTGTTTTTAAAAATCTTAATGAAGTGTTGATATTAGATACTTGAAAGATATTGATATGTTCCATACCACCACTAGCACTTTTAAACAAAAGTTTACTTTTTGAGGGGAACGATCTTTCTTTTACAATAATTCCATGCAAATTAAATGAAACTGCACTTCTTATAATTGAACCTATGTTTCTTGGATCAGTGACCTCTTCTAATGCTAAAAAATTTATATTTTCTTTTTCATTTTCGATCAGATATTCTTTTAAACTTATTTCCTCTGCCTGTTCAATCTCAGCTATGATCCCTTGGTGTGATAATTCTTCTTTTCCACATAAATTATCCATTTCTTTTTTAGTCTTATAAAAAACATGAACTTTTTTTAATAAATTCTTTTCCTGATTGTTTCTATTTAGTCTTTTTAAAGAGTCTTCAGTAGCAAATATTCTATGTACTTTTCTTTTAGGATTTTTGAGGGCCTCCGTAACAGCATGCCTTCCAAGTATTAAAAAAGTAGTTTTTTTCATAAATTTTAGCTTTTTTTCCAAATAATTAGCATATTTTAACGTAAAATGATTTATTGCATTTATTGTACAATTGCTTATAAAACCCTTGTTGTTGAATGCTTTTTAAGTTAGGGGGTATCCCTAAAGGAAAATAGGAGGGGTACCAAAGCGGTCAAATGGGGCGGGCTGTAAACCCGTTGACTTCGGTCTTCGAAAGTTCGAATCTTTC
>MDTB01087358.1_pt1 | contig 12547 bp, 16 predicted proteins | sample 811161 | NCBI WGS metagenome assembly MDTB01 (sample SAMN05326650, study PRJNA326480) | marine metagenome | isolation source: seawater | place: Mediterranean Sea | collected 2009 | reverse complement strand
GACTTGAACCCCCACGTCAAAGACACTAGATCCTAAGTCTAGCGCGTCTACCAATTTCGCCACACGCGCACAGTGACATTATTTTAACAGGAAGTTTGCTGGTTGCAAAATCATGTTTCAAAGAAATCACTAATTTAAAAAAATGGAATGATATCCGTGTTAAATTACTTGATTCTAAGCATACATATTTGATTTGATAAAGTATGACGAAATATATGTCGTTATTTTTTCCAAAATCATCATACTTGGTTACGCCGTTATACGATTGGATAGCATTTATTGGCGCACCTCTAATTGCGCTTTTGTTTGGGATATTGGTTAATAATCAATTGATTACAAATAGTTTAACGAATAAAACTATCGTTATTATAATTGTAGGATCATTATTTGCATTATCCCAATCTCATTTATTAATTACCATTGTTAGAGCATATGGAAATCAGGAAATTTTTTCTAAGTTCAAAAAACGTTTAGTCATTGGCCCTTTAATAATCTTTATTGGCATGTATAGTTTTGAATCATTCTTTTTGATAATGCTTTTTTTAGCCACATGGTGGGATGTTTATCATTCGGCATGCCAAACATATGGCTTCACACGATTATATGATGTCAAAGTTGGAAACAAATCATTATCAATGCGAGTTCAAGACAGGGTATTAAATTGTCTAATTTACATCGGCCCGTTGATTGGTAGTGCAAACTTATTACCACACCTAAAAGAACTAGAGAGCGATTTCTTCCAAACAATATTTTTAGGCAGTGTTCCATTTTATGCAAATGAGTATTCAATGTATATCTTGATGGGAGTACTACTATTCTCAGCTTTTTTTTTCCCATATTATGTGTTTTGTTATTTGAAACAAACACAACATAGTCCAATATCTTATCAAAAAATCACAATATTAATCATTACAACATTGGTAAGTATCATTGCGTGGGGGTTTTGTTCATTTGGAACAGCAATGATGATTGTTAATCTGTTTCATGCTTGGCAATATTATGGCATGATATATTGGTCAGAAAAACCCGCAATTTCAAAACGATTTAGTTTAACAAATCAGCAGGGAAAAATAATCATCATTTCTATATTAACTGGAATAACAATAGTGTTTATGGTTGGAAAATACTTCTATAAATCAATGGGGTTTGAAATAGGAACGTATATATATTTAACCATTTCAACCTGTCACTTTTGGTTTGATGGATTCATTTGGTCTGTTAAAAAGAAGCACATTTAAAATATACTGATAAATAATAATACAAAAGTGAAACAAACGAAAAACTATGATAGATTAGTTAAATAAAGAGTCGTTGGAGGGAACTATGACCTGTCGAGGAATCCGCGGGGCAATAACTATTGAAGATAACAACAAAGAGCAAATGATTGCAGGAACCATTCGAATTTTATCTGAAATGATTTCTCAAAATAACATTAAAGAAAGTGATATTGTGTCCATTTTCTTTTCAGTTACTGAAGATTTGAATGCTACATTTCCAGCGCGTGCTGCACGTCAAATGAATTTAACACATACACCGCTACTGTGTTTTCACGAAATTCGAGTGCCAGATGGGTTAGAAAAATGCATACGAATTTTAATGCATGTTAATTCAAACAAAAGCATTGAAGAAATTGAACACGTTTATTTAGAAAAAGCGGCGTCACTTCGGCCAGACATATCAAAAAAATGAAACATATTACAATTATCGGTTGTGGTTTAATCGGAGGATCTTTTGCTGAACTAGTAAAAAAACATAGCCCCAAAATAACCATTTGTGGGATCGGGCGTCGAAAAGAGCCCTTAGAAAATGCCAAAAAAAAATCCATGATTGATACATATGAAACATCAATCACCGATCATTCATTTGAATCAACAGATATGGTCATCATAGCCACTCCAATATCAACTGTTTTAACAACCATTGAAACATTAACCAAAAAAGTTAAAAAACAGTTAACAATTGTTGATTTTTCAAGTGTAAAATCATTCTTAAATCATTCAATTGTAAATAACTCTCATCACACCATTATTGCAGCTCATCCCATGGGAGGGTTAGATGTTCAGGGATTGGAACATGCAAGCGCAAGCATATTGGAATCTTGCCCAATGATTATGTTTAACCAAAATAAAAACATTGAAACATTCTTTACAAAACTATCCTTTAATATTATTTCTTGTTCATCGTATGATATTCATGATGAATGGATGTGCGAAATTTCCCACGGGCCTTATTTAATCGCCAGTTTCTTGCCAAGCATTTTAAGTAACAAAAGTAAAAAACACCTTGAAAACCTATCCAGAATTAGTGCTGGAGGGTTTAAAGATACCACTCGAGTTTGTAATAGTCCCATTGAGTGGGGACTGGATATAATTCAGGCGAATCAACATAATGTATTGAATTTATTAGACGAATTATCAAATAAAATTACTGAGTTTAGAAACATAATCCAAACAAACAATACAAAAGAATTGAAAGAACGATTAACAAAAGCAAAAGAAACCCGATCAAATATTGTTGATGGATAATCAAATCACCCCATCATTTTTTGAAGAATCAACTGTCAAAATCGCTAAAAACCTATTGGGAGTCGAACTAATATATTGCGGTAAACAAGGACCAATCGGTGGAATTATTACAGAAACTGAAGCATATACTCAAAATGATCCCGCCTGCCATGCCTATGGCGGAAAAGTAACACTAAGAAATGAACCGATGTTTTTAGAAGCTGGCCACATATACATTTATTTTATCTATGGAATGTATCATTGCTTGAATTTTGTTACTGAAAAAAAAGGAATTGGTGCCGCTGTCCTAATTCGAGAAATCATGCCAACCATCGGTTTAAACCAAATCAAAATAAATAGATCGCATGTAAAAAAACAATCGGATTGGTTAAATGGTCCTGGAAAATTAATGTTGGGACTTGGAATCCCAACAGAATTAAACAAAACATCTCTGTTTGATAGCCACACGCCGATTAAGTTAAGTAAAAAAAATACCCCAAAAATGATAAAAAAGCTTCCAAGAATTGGAATCTCTAAAGGGCAAGAAAAGTTATGGCGATTCCGCTATGAAGAAAAAAACTCATTAAGTAAGCATTGAGAGATGTCTTTAGATACATTCTGGTGATAGTCTGACAATGGCGTCCATTGAAATTCCGTCGAATTTATAAGCAGTGATAATTTTTCAGAAATCACAGTAGGGTCATTGGACGGAATCAATACCGGCTGAGCACCCTCAATTAAACGATGTTGCTGCATAAATCGTTTTTTTGTTGATTGAGGACCCGATCCAATAAAAGAAATAAGTTGACGATTTGCATGCATGGATTGCTCATTGGCTGTACCTGCTAAACCTAGAACAAGGGAAGATTGTTGAAGAGCGTCATGAAAATCATGTAAAACAACCAGCTGGAGTGGTTTTCTAGTATGCTGAAAAACCCATTTATCCTGGTGCTTTTTTATAATCCAAGGAAGATTTGAAATCACTTGTTTTAAATCAGAGTACTTAAAATGAGACGATAAACAAACGATAAAGTCCAATTGTTTTTTCAAATTCATTTGATCGAGTATAGATAACATTGTTTTCATATTATAAATCGCCTCTTTGCGAGATCCAGGCAGTAGTAATAACGTAAGCTTGGTCGGTTTTTTGACAGAGGAGGTCATGCCATCAAACATAGGATTGCCAAAAAATCGAGTTGGAATCCTTTTTTTATAAAACACCTGATGAGTTTCAATATCTCGAGGAAACACAAGCTGAGCATGGGTCCGAATATAATAAAACTCCACAGAATAATGTGGGATTGATCGTTCGGACTTAGCCGTTGGAAAAAAAACCGTAGGTATATTTGAGTGATACGTGGCCATAAATAATGCATAAACATCTCCAACAACAAGTTGATAGTCAGCACCAAAAGACCGTAACGTTTGTCGTTGTTTATTAAATTGAGGTAATAGTCCAGACCGGATATCTGACAAAAAATCCTTAAATCTTAACAAAAAACCGCCACTTGGCAACTGATCTTGAACCAATTTAGGTGGAATCCCCAACTGATGATAACTTACGCCAGATCCAACCAAAGGAATTGGAGTGTAATGAAACGATTGTATGCCAAGAGCTGAAATAATTTGGGCTGCAATTGCATCCTCTCCATGGCCATTACTAATGATTCGTACGGATCTCATAATGTTAATATATAATTTTCAACAACATCCAATACGTCCTGTCCAATATAATCCGGTATCAAAGAATCATGGTAAGAAGCCCCCAATCCAGTTCGAACCAATGCGCCACGAATCCCAGCATTTTTAGCCGCCTTAACATCAACAAAAGAATCGCCAACCATAACCAGTTCATCACTCGTAAATCCACTTAGTGCCATCACTTGTTGAATCATACCGGGGTTTGGCTTTCGGTCATTTGAATGCCGCTTATACTCACCAACACCATGATCTGGATGAAACGGACAATACAGGGTTTTCTCAATAGTTAACCCATGAGTGTCAAATAAACGCTCAATATATCGAGCCACAGCCTGGTATTGATCATCAGAATAAAAACCTCGCCCAATACCAGATTGGTTGGTTGCGATATAAAGTTGAATATCCGCCAGCCTTAACTTTTTACAGGCATCAATAACACCTGGATAAAGCGATACATCAGCAACCTTGGATAAATAAGGAACAAAATTAATTAGAGTGCCATCTCGATCGAAAATTACAGCTTTAATCATCAGTTAGTTATGGTTGTTAAATTAGTGGTAACAACATCTGCTTTTTTGGTTTTATAATATGTTTTAACAGACTCAATCAATTGCTCCTTCATGGGCGTTGGAAACACAGTCTCATTAGACCTTATATAATCAACGACATCATATTCATCACTATGATATGCCAATGTAACCGTTGCAAGTAAAGAATCAAATAACGGAGATTTAAATACGAATAAAGGACGCGATGAATAAAATGTTTTAACAGTATTTTTTGGCGTCACGTTTAATGTTGGCGTGATGATAGTATCCGGTATAATGCTGTAGAAAAAAGATAATGGAATAGCCGTATCACGATTGTAAGATTCCTTAGTTAAATGCTTTAGAAAAATGGCTGACATTAAATGTTGATATGATGAAATGGAAACCGAAGAGGTTGGAATTTTTTCTGAAACAAAAAATACATAGGTATCTTTATTTAAAAAATGAGCAAAAGAATAGTAATCATATTTAGGACGAACCTTTCGAAACTGTGTTTGGGTCCGATAATTATGTGTAGAAACAGTTTGAAAAGAAATGAAGCCTTGCTGATAGCGTGATGTTTTCACAAGATTCTTCTTCAGATCATAATTCGTTAAGGTAAATGCTAAAGGCTTAGAATCAGAGTCTTTTTCCGATATTTTAGCTTCAACCCAACCAATTTTTTCGTATCCTTGATCAAATTTTAACCCAGTGAAATATGAATAAACAGATGACACATTTGCAGATGTAATTAAAACATTCCAGTTCATATCCTTTGTTGAGGAAAAATCAAACGTAAACGTGGCTTCCTTAAAAATACTTTTATTGGTTTGGCTCGATATATCTTGTGCAACTTTACCACATCCGGCAAAAATTAAAAGAACAATTATCCCAATACGAAACGCCATACTTTTAATATAACAAAAATTAGAAAGAGGAATAAACCAAGATGTTAAAATCTGACGGATTAAACCGTCGGAGAAATCCCCGATATTTTATTATCATCAACAACATTCGTCTCGAATGAGCCTGCGCGATTTTGTATAGCCGTTAACCCCTTAGTTAATGCAGCAAAGTTCGCTTGTGACAAAACCATCTGATCATTCACTATATTTAAAATTTGCTCTGCAATTTTTAAACGTTCATCCGATGTATCCTCAAGGATAATTTTATTTGTAAGCAGTGCACCAGGCAACTCAGAATCTTGCAGTGCTAAGTCATCAATGATTTTTTCTTCAGACAATACACCGCGCTCGCCTATTTCTTGAGAAAGTAACATATCAGATTCCATCCCTAAAAGGCCCTTAGATGTGGTATTCGTTTTATTCGTTTGATTATTTAACAGTTGATTGGGATCTTCAAATAACTTCTTTGAAAGTTTTTTCAATCCTTGTACGATGTCTTGTATTTCACCTTGAATTTCAGGAATCGCTTCAGCAACCTCAGCTAATAAAACAATCATTTTACTAACATCAGAACGTTGGATACCATCCGATATCAATTTTTTAATTAAAGTCAAGATTTGGTTTATTTCATCAATCTGGCCTTTTGATAAACCCAATGGATTATCTTTACCATTAACAGCTGTAGAAATTTGACCAATAAAGTTTTGAACAATACTTAGCATTGAATTTATCCTCCTAAAATAAATATCGACAGTTTAAAGAAAAAATATGTAAGGAATATTCTTAATTTATTGCTGATGTTTTCTTATTCAATGATATCATACCAATATGCTAAAAAAAGGAAAATATCAACATTACAAAGGGCAAGAGTATGAAGTGATTGGAATTGCACATCATACCGAAACCAAATCTCCTATGGTATTGTACAAAGCCCTGTATGACATACCGGAATTATCTGAGATGTATGGTGACCCGGTTATTTTTACTCGACCATTACACATGTTTAATGAAACAGTAAGTGTGAATGATAAAGAAATGCCACGATTTAAATATTGCGAGGATTAAAATAAACCAGCTCGTATTCGTCTTTTAATGTCATTAATTAAGTTAAATACAAAAGCAATATTATGAATTGTGATTAAAATAACAGCTAAAATCTCATTCGCAACAAATAAATGACGAATATAGGCACGTGAATAATTTTGACAAGTACTACATGAGCACGTCTCATCAAGCGGAGATAAATCGTCTTTAAATCGACTATTACGTATATTCATACGACCATTGGCAGTAAAAAAGTTACCATGGCGCGCCAATCGAGTTGGTGCTACACAATCAAACATATCAATACCAGCACGAATAGCGGCTTCAAAATTTTCAGGCAAACCCACCCCCATCAAATATCGTGGTTTATCCAAAGGTAAAAACTCAGTCGTATATTCAGTAATATCCTCAAGTTCATTTAAAGGCTCACCGACACTCAACCCACCAATGGAAAAGCCAGAAAAATCATATTGAGTTAAGACCTCGGCGCTGTGTTTGCGACACTCTTTAAATACACCCCCTTGAACCAATCCAAATAATAACTGGTGATTTGGATCCTTCTGCCAATAATCATACGCCTCTTGTTCCCAGCGATGTGTAATGTCCATATCAGATTGAACTTGTTCACGTGAACTAGGGTAAGGGGTACAAATATCCAATGGCATCATAATATCACTACCTAGATTACGCTGAATATCAATGACTCGTTTTGGAGTGAGACGATGCTTGGATCCATCCAGATGCGACTTAAACGTAACCCCATCATTTTCGATGGTCCGTTGTGTTTGCAATGAAAAAACCTGATAACCACCAGAATCAGTAAGTATCGGCTTCGACCAATTCATAAAAGAATGTAATCCACCAAGTAAGGCAATACGTTCACTAGTCGGACGCAAATTAAGATGGTAAACATTACCTAAAATAATTTGTGCATTTAATTGATTCAAATAATCAACAGGTAATCCTTTAACCGTAGCTTGAGTCCCAACCGGCATAAAAATAGGGGTATCTACAACACCATGTGCAGTATGCAACTGCCCGAGGCGAGCTCTAGACAGTTTTGACTGGAAAGTAACATCAAACATTATGGGATTAACAATACAGAAGTTTAATAGGTTAAGCAAATAAAAGAATGGTCTAAAATGAGTAGATTTTGATTGTAAAGATAAATGAATAAAATGATAAATAATTTACAGTACAAAACATTTTTAATAAAATAAGTTCACCTAAAGTATTTTTTTTAAAAAATATTTGTTGTATAATAGTTTTATCACAAATCATTTTGTTTAAAATTATGAATATTATACAACCTTTAGGTTCTTTTTACCTTGTTACACACACTGATCTAATAAAATTTGGCATAGACATGACTCAAAAAGCAAAACAGAGTTTAAGTTCTAAAATTGATGCAAGCATTGTAAACAGTACTATCTTCTCTGCAAATCTTCCTCAAATATCATGTGCATTTAAACCAAAAAAGACAATTAAAATTAGAAAAAAAAATAAAACCAATTATGATGAGATTGATGTTGATATCGAAACTGGCATTATTATAGATGAACATGAATCATTCACTTTTATTTCTAAATTTGATCCAAAATCATTTCCAACAAAAGATCAAGTAACGCTAGACCAAGTATCATATTGGGATAGTCTAAATAAATACGTTAAAAGAAAATAATCAAAGATGTCAAACCAAGCCACCTGAATCCAGAACGGGTGAGGCATCTATATCTTCTGCATCAAGAATGGCTGAAATTTTTTCTAAGGCATCTGAAATAGATGTTCGTTCATCCAAGCTAATTTCAGATAGTCGTTTAATTAATCGATCTTGCAATAACTTTGGACTATTGGTTAGATAGTCTTTTCCTGCATTAGTAATTAAAATATTAACATTACGGCGATCTGTTAACGCACGATTACGGACGATTAAGCCCTTTTTCTCTAAACGATCAACAACACCAACCATTGTACTTGATGACAAACCAACTTCTTTCGCAAGATCAGCTAATGTTCGATTATCAGATTCCAATAACCCTCTTAACGCAAGTAATTGAGCAGGAGTCGTATTAAATTGAGTTGATAACTTTCGAGAATCCAACTCAATTGCGCGTATAATTTTTCGCAATAATAAAACAATATTTATTTCAGCATTATCAATCATTTCGTCATAATATCGTATAAAAAAGAAACCGTAAATTATAATAATCAACAAATAAAACTATATAAAAACACCAATTAAAAAAGGGAACGAATAAATCAATTCACTGATCTCAAACCAATATGGAGTACGTTTAGAAAATACACATAATACATAATTAAGAGCAATCGAAACCAGCCATATATAAAACATCAGGATTGATAATTGAAACGCAAAATACAAAACCAAACCTGCAACCAATGCAACTGGAATAAATAATTGAGGATGCTGAGATTCAATCCACTCATGAATCAATAAATTAAACAAAGTAAAAAAGAAAATTAAACCAATAATTAAGCCTAAATTATCAACAGGATGACAAACCGTCATAACAGCTGTAAAAATAAAGGCAATTAAAAATAATTTGATGACCTTATACCAACGAAAGCGTAACCAATACAAATGAAATAGAAATAATAGGCATAAACCAACAAGCGCTAATTTGATTGGGAATGCTAAACGTAACCAAAAAACAAATGAACCCAATGTCAAAAAAGTTAATGTAATTCCAATGTGATCTTCTTTTTGAAAAAATACCAGTTGTCGATTATTTAAAGGCTCTTTTTCTAGGTATAAGTCCAAAACACGATCTATCATGTAAAAAAGAGACGTAACAAAAGACAACCCAATTAATAATTCATAATCTGTATGATTCAATTGATCCAATATAAATAACTGAATAGAAATGACACAAAAGACAGTGTCGAGTCCAAACCATCGAACAAACCGGTGTATCATTATATTTATCCTAAATCAGGACATGGAGAATAAAAAAGTAATTTTTAAATTATGACATTATAAGCATTATGCCAGATATTAAAATTAATACATAAACAGAATTAACATATAATGTCTTAGACAATTTTTGGCCAACCATAAGGCCTAAGAAAACACCAAAGATAGTGAAAACTGTGAGGGAGATCAAATCTAAAAATTGTAATTTGTCATACGCTCCATTCAGAAAATAAACTAAAAAAGCAATAAACGTAATGCCAATAAAATATGAATTCATAACATAAATGTTTTGTTTACGTGTTAGGTATCGATCAGACAATAAGAAAATTGAAATAAAGGGCCCTGCAACACCAAAAAGAGCGCCAATAATGCCTATCATAAATCCAGACACTTTTTTTGAAATTGAAGTATGTGGAATATCTAACTTGTCAAAAAACAAAACAATAATAGCAATAATTAAAAAGACACCTAAGATTGGCTCTAAAATAGAAATATCCAAATAATGAAATAAAAACAATCCAATTGGAGCACCTAAAACACCCATTAAAACCAAATCAAGAATTCTTTTTTTGGGGCGAAATTTATACGTATTTACAATTAAAACAGCATCCATAAAAAGCCCCATAATAAATGAAAGTGGAATAATATCTTTAGCTGAAAAAAATAAACTACCTAACGAAACGAAAATCAATCCAAAACCAAACCCTAACGCAGCCTGAGTAAACGCAGCAAAAATAATAATAGGAATTAATTCAATAGATAACATATCAGCTCATCCAAAACAGGAAACCCTTTCTTAGTCACAACAAACGACTCATCTGTTAAATTTATAAAACCATTGTGGTTCATTTTATGCAATGCTTTCTCAAAATGTTTGAAAACATTAAAATTAAATATGGACGTTAAATCCGAAAAATAAATCGGAGTACAATAACGCAATCGAACAGATATAAAATCATTCCAATCCAAAGGAATGTTTGAATGAGGCAATTTTCCAGGTAAATTGGAAAGGTAGTTCTGAATATCCAAATCATTATTATAACGATGGCCAAGAAAAAATGAATGGGCACCAGCACCCAAACCAATCGTTGATTGAAGTGTCCAATATTTAATATTATGTTGGCATCGATACTCTGGTCTTGAAAAGTTTGATACTTCATATTGCTCATACCCAATCGATGTTAGAAAATCTTGAATATAAATATAATGCTCATATTGATGATCATCATTTACTGTCACTGCCATTTCATGAAAAGGTGTCCCTTTCTCAATTGTCAGACCATATAAAGCAACATGAGATAAAGGTAATGACTGAATTCGATCCAATGAAACTGTTAAATCTTTGGTTTGATGCTTGGGGTGTCCAAATATAATATCAACACTCACATTTTTAAAATCAACATTAAATATATCATTGATAAACGTATTAGAATCTGTGTCTGAGTGATTTCGTTCGTAATCATTAAGAACATCCTGACTAAACGATTGAACACCAACGCTCACCCGATTGACTCCCAATTGCTTAAAGTAATTTAGCTTATTTTTAGAATGAACACCTGGGTTCATTTCCACTGTAAATTCAAGTTGAGGAAGAATATTAAAATAGTTGTGAAGTGCAGAAACAATCTGATTAAAATGATGTTGTGTTAAAACATTGGGGGTACCACCACCAAAAAAAATAGAATCAATCCTTAACTTACCATATTGTTCATAATACATTCGACTCTCAGTAACTAAATTGGATACGAAAAGATCCAACAGATCATTCTTTACAGACATTTTATAAAATGCACAGTATGGACAAATCTTAATACAAAAAGGAACGTGTATGTATAGCCCTATGGGACTATCGTCTATAACCAAAAGCTTAAATCAACGTATAAAGGAGTTAATCAGTGATTAGTGCCTTCTTAAATACTTCAATTTCATCGAGAGCTTTACCAGTACCAAGAGCAACGCATTTCAATGGATCTTCAGCGATTCGAGTCACAATATTTGTTTGCTCTTGAATATGACGGTCTAATCCCCTCAATAACGCACCACCACCAGCTAAGGTAATTCCCAAATCCATAATATCTGAAGATAACTCAGGAGGCGTTTTTTCTAATGTCTGACGAATTCCATCAATAATTGTTGAAATGGTATCTTTCAACGCTTCGCGTATTTCAATGGATGTGAATGTAAATGTTTTAGGTAAACCGGACACAAGATCACGACCACGAACTTCCATTGATTTTTCATCTTCATATTCAGCTGCAGAACCCAATTGAATCTTAACGTCTTCGGCAGTTCGCTCACCAATTAATAAGCGATAATTTTCCCGACAATGAGAGATAATGGCTTCATCCATCTCATCGCCAGCAACACGAATTGATTTTGCAACAACTATGCCGCCCAGAGAGATAATAGCAACTTCTGTTGTTCCACCACCGATATCAACAACCATACTACCTGATGGTTCTGAAACCGGTAATGATGCACCAATAGCAGCCGCCATCGGCTCTTCTAATAAATAAGCTTCACGAGCTCCAGCTTGATAAGCGGCATCTAAAACGGCTCGCTTCTCAACGCCAGTAATACCTGATGGAATACCGATAATAATCCTAGGCTTAGCAAAAAACCATTTTCGATCCAATGCTTTTCGAATAAAGTGCTTTAACATTGTTTCAGTGATATCAAAGTCAGCAATAACACCATCTCGAAGTGGACGAACAGCAACAACGTTACCAGGTGTTCTACCAATCATTCGTTTAGCATCATCACCAACAGCTAACACAAGATTTTTCTTGGAGTCTAATGCAACTACAGAAGGTTCTTGTATAACAACACCTTTACCTCTAACAAAAACCAATACATTGGCAGTTCCTAGATCAATACCTAAATCACAATTTAATGAGGGAAAAAGCTTTACTAACGCTCGTCGCATAAGGG
>MDTB01000823.1_pt1 | contig 12547 bp, 9 predicted proteins | sample 811161 | NCBI WGS metagenome assembly MDTB01 (sample SAMN05326650, study PRJNA326480) | marine metagenome | isolation source: seawater | place: Mediterranean Sea | collected 2009 | reverse complement strand
TTTGACCGCGCGAGGAAAGTCTTTGCTGATGTGCAGATCCACACTCAGGGCGCTGTAGCAAGCCGGTGGCGTTGCGCTCAGCCAGTCGCCGCGTTGGATGTTAGCCAGTTCCATACCGGCGATGTTGAGCGCGCAACGCTCGCCGCTGCAAGCTGTGCTCGTTTCCTGATCCTGTGTGCGAATGCCACGTACCCGCACCGATTGCCCTGACGGATAGTGGAATAAATGCTCGTCGGTAGTTACTGAGCCGCTGTGGGCGGTTCCGGTAATGACCAGGCCAGCGCCTTTAACATTAAAGCTGCGGTCAACGGCTAATCTAAACGGTTGGTGTAATTGTTTATTTGTATGCTGTTCGGCTTGTGCGCGTAAGTGTTCTAGTAGTGGTCTATAGCTTTCGGAATTTTCAATTGATGTTACAAAGACCGGGCCTGTCTGCAAAAACGACTGCTGCACTAAGTTGTGGATCTCTTCTTCGCATGTATGCAGGCGCTCGGTGGTTACGCGATCGGTTTTGGTGATGACTACGCAGCCTGCAGTGATGCCCGTTAAGCGTAGAATTTCCAAATGCTCGCGGCTTTGGGGCATCGGACCGTCATCTGCCGCAATCACTAACATGGCGTATTGATTGGCGGCAACGCCGGCAACCATGTTGTGAATAAACTTCTGGTGGCCTGGAACGTCGACAAAGCCGATCTGTCCGTCATCGATATAGGCAAAGCCTAAGTCTATGGTGAGACCGCGCTTTTGCTCTTCGGCCAGGCGGTCGGTGTTGATGCCGCTTAGTGCGCGCACTAACGACGTCTTGCCGTGGTCTACATGGCCAGCCAGCGTGACGATCATGCCGGCAGTAGTGATAATTGCTGCATCAGTTCATCAGCCGGTTCGGCGCAGCGCAGATCGAGCCAAATGCTGTCGTCCTTGATGCGGCCAACTACCGGTATCGGTAGGGCGCGCAGTTGCTCGCCGATGTCCTTGGCGTTGAAGGAGGTGTGACTCAACTTCAGTGCGAGGCTGGGTATGGTTTTATCCGGCAGAGCGCCGCTGCCAATCTGAGCCTGTGTGGTCTCTATGCTGCAGGCGTAGGAGGCGGGCAGTGCAGTCTTTAACCGCTGTGCTGTGGCTTCTAGTTCGGTCACGGAGCGGGTCATAATTTTCAGGATCGGAATATTTTCGCTCAAAGTATCAGGGTCTTCGTACAGCTTTAAGGTAGCCTCGAGTACCGCGAGGGTGATTTTGTCGGCACGCAATGCGCGCTTCATGGGGTTTTTGCGAATGCGCTCAATAAGTTCTTTATTTCCGACAATGATTCCCGCTTGCACGCCACCTAGTAGTTTGTCGCCGCTAAATGTAACAAGGTCAGCGCCCTCGGCAAGAACTTGTTGGGGTGTTGGTTCAGCCGGTAGGCCGAATCGTGTTAGGTCCACAAGGGTGCCGCTGCCGAGGTCCACGCAGCTGGACAAATTATGCACCTGAGCTAACTGTGATAACTCGTTAGCGGCGACTGATTCGGTAAATCCTTCGATGTGGTAGTTGCTGGGATGAACTTTCAACAGCATTGCTGCTTCGTCAACGACGTTGGCGAAATCGCTGAGTCGGGTGCGATTAGTGGTGCCAACCTCCATCAGTTCGCAGCCAGCGCGGCTCATCAGTTCCGGTAGGCGGAAACTGCCGCCGATTTCCACCAGTTCGCCGCGGGAGACGGGCACTTTTTTGTCCAAAGCCAGAGTGTTCAGGACCAGCATTAATGCTGCAGCGCAGTTATTCACCACTGTTGCTGCTTCGCAGCCGATAATGCGGCACAAACGCGCCTCTACTACGGTATCGCGCTTGCCGCGTTTGCCAGCGCTGAGGTCGTATTCCAGATTCATGGGGCGCGTAATCAGTGGCTCGATCCCGCGCCACAGCTGTTCGCTCAATACTGCGCGGCCGAGATTGGTATGGATGATGGTGCCGCTGAGATTAAATACTGGGGTGTAATCTGAGTGACTGAGAGATTCAGCCACTGCTTGGGCGTAGCCGCGAGGTTGATCTGCCCATTCCGGCAATACCTTGGTGGCGCGCATTTGTGTCTGGAGGTCACGCAAGATGGCTTTGACGGTTTGTAAGCCATGGCTGGCAATGGACGCCTGCAGTTCGTCAGCGTGCAATAGAGTCTCGATGGCCGGTAAGTCGCGTAATTCGGGCATAGTTAGTTCTAGTATTCGTTCAAATAAAAACCCACAGCGGGGCGGTTGCATCTCGCAATCTGGATACAGGATTGCGAAGATGGCTGTAATCAAAGCACAGAGGGTAAAACAACCATGAGCAACGAGCTAGGTCGAGTCGCCTTTATCGGTCTTGGGGTCATGGGCTATCCAATGGCTGGGCACTTAGCAAAACAAGAGGCCAACGTAACGGTCTATAACCGCACCGGAGCGAAGGCGCAACAGTGGCTTAAGGAGCATAAGGACCATGGCGTCTGCGCGACTGCTGCCACGCCCCGGCAGGCTGCAGAAGCGGCGGATGTGGTGCTTATGTGTGTTGGTAACGACGATGATGTCCGCAGCGTTGCCCTCGGAGAGGATGGGGCGCTGGCGGGTATGAGTCCTGGCACCGTTTTGGTGGATCACACCACGGCATCGCAACAGCTCGCTGTGGAATTAGCGAGCGCGTGCACAGGCGCTGGGGTTAGTTTTCTCGATGCACCGGTGTCGGGCGGTCAGGCGGGAGCCGAGAATGCCGCGTTGACGGTCATGTTGGGTGGTAGCGAAGGCGATTATCAGAAGATTCGCCCATTGCTGGATGTTTATGCCAAAAAAACCGCGTTAATGGGCCCAGTCGGCGCCGGGCAGTTAACTAAGATGGTGAATCAAATCTGCATCGCCGGGGTGCTGCAGGGGCTTGCAGAGGGTGTACATTTTGCCCAGGCGGCAGGTCTTGATGTAGATGCGGTGGTTGATGTGATCTCCCAAGGCGCAGCCCAATCTTGGCAGATGAATAATCGCGCAGCGACGATGGCACAAGATACCTACGATTTTGGCTTTGCTGTGGACTGGATGCGTAAGGACTTGGGCATTGCTTTGGATACCGGTCGCGAACTTAACGCGCGCTTACCTTTGACCGCGTTAGTGGATCAGTTTTACGCGGACGTGCAGAGTATGGGCGGTGGCCGCTGGGACACGTCCAGTCTGTTGCGCCGGTTGACTTAATTGCGCATACAAAAAAGGCGCCTAAGGCGCCTTTTTTGTAATGCTGAACGTTTCTAGTTCGGATAATCGCGCTTGGTATAGCCTTTGTAGAGCTGGCGCGGACGGCCGATTTTGTAGGGCCCGCTGATCATTTCATTCCAGTGCGCTATCCAACCTGGGGTTCTGCCAGTGGCAAAGATTACTGTGAACATCTCTACCGGAATACCAATGGCTTTGAGGATAATGCCTGAATAGAAATCTACATTCGGGTACAGGCGTTTTTCTACAAAGTACTCATCTTCCAGAGCAATGCGCTCGAGTTCCCGAGCCATAGCAAGAACCGGATTGTCCTCAACCCCCAGCTCTTCAAGCACTTCGTGGCACGTCTGCTGCATAACCTTGGCGCGCGGGTCATAGTTTTTATAGACACGGTGCCCAAAACCCATGATGCGGAAGGGGTCGTCTTTGTCTTTCGCTTTTTTAATGTATTCCGGAATGTTGTCGACGCTGCCGATTTCGTCGAGCATGTTCAGTACAGCCTCGTTGGCGCCGCCATGGGAAGGTCCCCATAACGCTGCAATCCCTGCCGCGATGCTGGCAAACGGGTTAGCGCCAGTGGAGCCTGCCAGACGCACAGTTGAGGTGGACGCATTTTGCTCGTGGTCCGCGTGCAATAAGAAAATGCGGTCCATAGCTTTGGCGATGGTAGGACTGACCTGATAATCCTCACATGGTGTTGCAAACATCATGTGCAGGAAGTTCTCGGCATAACCCAAATCATTGCGCGGATAGATGAAAGGCTGACCCTGGGCGTGCTTATAGCTCATAGCCGCCAAGGTGGGCATTTTAGCGATCAGGCGATGCGCGGTGATTTTGCGATGCTCTGCGTTATCGATGTCTGTGGAGTCGTGATAGAACGCAGATAAAGCACCAACTACGCCACATAAAATTGCCATTGGGTGGGCGTTGGGGCTGAATCCTTGGAAGAAACTGCGCAATTGTTCGTTCACCATGGTGTGGTGTTTGATAGTGTCGACAAATTCCGCGCTTTCCTCGGAATTTGGCAGTTCTCCGTTCAGTAACAGGTAACACAGCTCCAGGTAGTCTGATTTTTCTGCCAGTTGCTCGATGGGATAGCCGCGGTGCAAGAGCACACCGTTGTCGCCATCGATGTAGGTGATTTCTGAGTCACAAGATGCCGTTGACACAAAACCTGGATCGTAGGTGAAGTAGCCCTGAGAGGTAAGTTTGCCGACGTCGATGACATCGGGACCTACGGAACCAGAGTAAATAGGTAATTCGATGGGGTCGCTGACTCCGTCTATGGTGAGCTTTGCATGTTTCGTGGCTTGATCAGTCATGGTTAAAGTCCTACGTCCTCCCAGTTGAGCGTTATGCGCTTGTGTCCTCAGTCTCAGCCGATATGCGCTCTGCTTGCCTTTGCCGCTTATCGTTATTTTTTGGGCAACTGGCGCTAAGGATCCGGTAAGTTAGACCCTACAGTAGTTATCGGCGAGCAAGTATCATTGACGAAAGTGCGATGGTTTTCCAGTTTGACAAACGCTAATGAGCGAATTTAGTTCAAGTTTATGCGCAAAATTGGTTTGATTTTGCTCTGCGGCGGGGTGCTCTGGTCTCCGGAGACCAGGGCACAGGCTGCAGATTCGCAGTGTGTCGTGTTGTTGCACGGACTCGCGCGATCCGCTGCATCTATGGATGCAGTGCATGACGAGCTACTAGCCAATGGCTATCGCGTGGTCAATCAGGGCTATCCCTCGCGCTCGAATATTGTGCAGGTGTTGGCTGAGGCCGCCATTCCCGAAGCACTGGCTGGGTGTGCCGAAGCTGATGTCGTGCACTTTGTCACCCATTCAATGGGCGGAATTCTGCTAAGGGCTTATATGGCAGAGCATGAATTACCGAGGGTAGGTCGTGTGGTGATGTTGGGCCCACCCAACCAAGGCAGCGAGGTGGTGGACCGATTAGGCCGCGTGCCAGGCTTTACTTGGCTGAATGGGCCGGCAGGTAAGCAACTTGGCACTGCTGCCACGGATTTACCTAAGACGCTCGGGCCTGTAGGTTTTGAATTGGGTGTGATTGCCGGAACCCGTAGTCTAAATCCGTTGTTATCGCAGCTATTACCTAACCCCGACGATGGCAAAGTGTCTGTGTCAGCTACAAAGGTGGCTGGTATGACGGACTTCATTGCACTACCTGTCAGTCACCCACTGATGATGAATAATAAGGAAGTGCTGCGGCAAATCTTAGCTTTTCTAGCCAAGGGTCGTTTCAATGCTAGACAAAAGCCTGCCACTGCTGCTTGAACATTGTGCCGTGTCCAAAAGAGAGCGAATCTGGCGTAACCTAGCGGTTGACAACAAAACAGCAGCGTGAGGTGTTACCACCACTCTGTACTTGGCTTTGACCGGCATCAACACTAATATAAGCGGCCGGTCGTTGTTCGACGTCTGGCCACCAGGAGCCTTGGCTCAATTCGCTCTTCGCGGTAACAGCGCCCACGTGGCATCGCCTAGAACGAGTGTTTTCAAATCACTGCAATTGGAATAGAACCATGAAGACAGACCGCCCTGTCAATTTGAACCTATTTGCCTTCAGCTTTCCGCTGACCGCAATCGTATCCATTACCCACCGAGTAACCGGCATTTTGTTGTTCGGCGGCGTGGCCTTTGCGCTCTATGTCCTAGACATGGCGTTGGCCTCGAGTCAGGGGTTTGCGCAGGCTCAAGCGTTATTGGCGCAGCCGCTGCCAAAACTGGTGCTGCTGGCATTGTTGGCGTTTCTTGTTTTTCACATTTTCGCCGGACTGAAACACTTAATGCTGGACTTTCATCTGGGTGACTCGGTTGCTGCGTCCCACAGAGGATCTATAGCGGTCATTGTGCTCACCATTGTGGCTACGGCGGCATTGGGGGTGGCGTTATGGTAATGCAGGTCACTTCAGTAACGAGTTTAACCCGCAGTGGGTTGTCTGATTTCGTAGTGCAGCGCGCAACCGCGATGATTTTGACCGTCTATACCGCCTGGGTGCTGGGGTTCTTTTTGCTGACCCCGGATATTGATCATGCGGGCCTGGTCGCTTTTTTTACTAACTTCCCGATGCAGATGTTCAGCACGCTGGCGGTGTTGTCGACCATAGGTCATGCGTGGGTTGGGTTGTGGACAATCGGCACAGACTATCTGCGCCCTAGTCATGGACTGGGCAGCGCTGCCGATCCATTGCGCATTGCGTACCAAGCGGTGTGTCTGCTGATGATGGCCGTATATCTAATGTGGTCCCTTAGTTTAATTTGGTAAGTTTTTGATTTTTATAATTTTAGGTTAGGAAATTTCGATGGCACAAATAAGAAAGATGGAGTTCGACGGGGTCATTGTTGGGGGCGGCGGTTCTGGTTTGCGCGCCGGTTTGCAATTAGCGCAATCTGGTTTGAAGACCGCGGTAATCAGTAAGGTATTCCCAACCCGTTCGCACACCGTATCTGCCCAGGGCGGTATTACTTGTGCAATCGCAAGCGATGATCCAAACGACGATTGGCGCTGGCACATGTACGATACTGTTAAAGGGTCGGATTACATTGGCGACCAAGACGCTATTGAATATATGTGCTCAGAGGGTCCCCAGGCGGTATTCGAGCTTGAGCATATGGGATTGCCGTTCTCCCGCACTGAATCTGGACGTATTTATCAACGACCATTTGGTGGTCAGTCGAAAAACTTCGGCGAAGGCGGGCAAGCAGCCCGAACCTGCGCTGCCGCTGACCGTACTGGCCACGCACTACTGCACACCCTTTATCAGGCCAATGTTAAGGCCAATACCACCTTCCTCAACGAGTGGTTTGCCGTCGATCTAGTGAAAAACCAAGACGGCGTGGTGGTCGGAGTAATTGCGCTGAACATCGAGTCCGGTGAGGTCGTGCACGTAACGTCTCGGGCCACAGTGCTCGCTACGGGTGGCGCTGGCCGTATCTATGCATCCACAACTAATGCGTTGATGTGTACCGGTGACGGCATCGGCATGGCATTGCGCGCAGGCGTGCCGGTACAAGACATAGAGATGTGGCAATTTCACCCAACGGGCATTGCCGGAGCCGGTACCTTGGTGACCGAGGGGTGCAGAGGCGAAGGCGGCTATCTGATAAATAAAGATGGCGAGCGCTTTATGGAGCGCTACGCACCCACCGCGAAAGATTTGGCTGGGCGTGATGTGGTTGCTCGATCGATGGTGATAGAGATCCTTGAAGGCCGAGGGTTTGGCCCAGACGGAGACCACGTAAAGTTGAAACTCGATCACTTGGGCGAAGATGTACTGAACAGTCGCCTGCCGGGTATTTTGGAATTATCCCGTACTTTCGCTCACGTTGACCCAGTGAAAGAACCGATTCCGGTAGTTCCGACCTGCCATTACATGATGGGCGGCATCCCCACTCAGGTTAGCGGTCAGGCATTGACCCAAACAGTATCGGGAGAAGACGTACCCGTTGATGGCCTATATGCCGCAGGGGAAGCCGCGTGTGTATCTGTTCACGGTGCGAACCGATTGGGCGGTAACTCGTTACTGGACTTGGTGGTCTTTGGTCGTGCGGCGGGCTTGCATATTGAGCAAGTGATGCGACAGGGCGTGAGCTATCGCGAAGCCTCTGATTCAGATGTTGAAGCAGCGATGCAGAGATTAAATCGCTGGAATGAGAGCAGCTCGGGTGAGTCGGTTTACGATCTGAAGAAAGAGCTGCAAACCACCATGCAGAACAGCTTTGGGGTGTTCCGTACTGAAAAGAACATGCAAGAAGGCATTGTTAAGCTGGAGGAGCTGCGTGAACGGATCGGTAAGGCCCACATGCCGGACAAGTCGTCTGCGTTTAATACAGCAAGGATTGAGGCGCTAGAGCTGGAAAATCTGCTTGAAGTTGCAGAAGCCACAGCAATTACCGCCGAGGGCCGTCAAGAAAGCCGTGGTGCGCATGCACGTGACGACTATCAGGAGCGCGACGACGAAAACTGGCTGTGCCACTCAATGTTCCACCCAGAAGATAAGCGTGTGGGCAAGCGCGATGTGAATTTTGCGCCAAAGACGATGGAAGCATTCGAGCCGAAGGTGCGCGTTTATTAAGCCCGTTATCTTGAGCGAGCCGAATTAGTTTTAAGGACAAAGAACAATGCAAGTAAGTGTTTATCGTTATAACCCTGATCTCGATGAAGTGCCGGTTATGCGCGATGTTAACGTCGACCTGCCTGAGGGCAAGGACCTGATGGTATTAGATGTGCTGCAGTTGATTAAAGACGAGGATCCGACCTTGAGCTTTCGCCGTAGCTGTCGCGAAGGCGTGTGCGGATCTGATGGCATCAACATGAACGGGAAAAATGGCTTGGCCTGCATCACGCCTGTTTCCGAGGTCGTGAAACGCAATAAATTGGTTCTGCGGCCATTGCCGGGTCTGCCAGTAGTGCGCGATCTGGTGGTGGACATGAGCCAGTTTTACCAGCAATACGCCAAGGTGCAGCCTTATTTGGTGAATAACGAAGCGCCGCCTGCTCAAGAGCGATTGCAGTCGCCAGAAGACCGCGAAAAGATTGATGGCCTTTATGAGTGTATACTCTGCGCTTGCTGTTCCACCTCTTGCCCGTCGTTTTGGTGGAACCCGGACAAATTCATTGGTCCGGCCGGTTTGCTCCAAGCGTATCGATTTTTAGCAGATTCTCGAGATACCGACACCGAAGGGCGTTTGGCTAATCTGGATGACCCCTTCAGTGTATTCCGCTGTCGTGGCATCATGAACTGCGTCAGCGTTTGTCCGAAGGGTCTCAACCCAACTCGGGCGATCGGCAAAATCCGCTCTATGCTTTTACAGCGGGGCACTTGACCTATTAACCACAGCCGCCGTGTTGGGGCGCGGCGGCCCCTAAAACATTTCGGCCTTTCGACGCGAGTCGTAGCTAAAGAGGCGAAGCAGTGACTGACAGTTTTATGCAGCGTATGCAAAAGAGTTCTCATCTGGGAGGGCTTAACGCTGCATACATCGAAGATCTATATGAAACTTACCTTGAAGACCCTGGCGCGGTAGCGGAAGTCTGGCGCAGCTATTTTGAAACCCTCCCGGTAGTCGATGGGGCGATTGGTGCCGACACGCCGCACTCTTCGGTGGTGCAGCATTTTGAACGGCTCGGTCGCAACCGACTTAAGGCTAAGCCGGAAAAAGTTGCCACGCATATCTCAGATGAGCACCAAGTGCGCCAGATGCGCGTGCAGGATCTTATTTCGGCATACCGTCACCGCGGCCACAAGCGTGCGAATATCGATCCGTTGGCTATGATGGAGCGGCCTGCGACGCCAATCCTAGAGTTGGACTATCACCGGCTGTCGCCTGCTGATCTTGATGAAACCTTTAATACCGGTACCTTTCACTACGGTGACGGTACCGCCAAGTTGCGGGACATAGAGACCGCGCTGCAGCAAACCTATTGCGGCTCCATCGGCGCTGAGTACATGCACATTGTTGACGCTGCAGAGCAATTGTGGGTGCAGCAGCGTTTAGAGAGCGCGCGCAGCCGGCCAAGTTTTGATGCGAAACAAAAGCAGGCCATCCTTGAACGGCTGATTGCTGCGGAGGGTTTGGAAAAATATCTACACCGGCGTTATCCGGGCACCAAACGCTTTGGCCTAGAAGGGGCTGAAAGTCTAATACCGATGTTCCACGAACTGCTGCAGCGCTTGGGCGACCATGGTGTGGTGGAGTCGGTTATCGGTATGGCGCACCGCGGCCGCTTGAATGTTCTGGTTAACATACTCGGTAAAAACCCCGGCGATTTGTTCGACGAGTTTGACGGTAATGTGCGCATCGAGAACGGTTCGGGTGATGTGAAATATCATCAGGGTTATTCCTCTAGTGTTATGACCCGTGGCGGTGAGATGCACCTAGCGCTGGCGTTTAATCCCTCCCATTTAGAAATTGTTGGCCCTGTGGTGGAAGGTTCTGTGCGTGCCCGCCAGGATCGGCGCGACGACTCGGTAGGTGACCAGGTTGCGCCAATTGTGGTGCATGGGGATGCGGCGTTTGCCGGGCAGGGCGTGGTTATGGAGACGTTTCAGATGTCTCAGACCCGCGGCTTCCGCACTGGCGGCACGATTCATATCATCGTCAACAATCAAATTGGTTTTACCACTGATCGCCAGGAAGATGCGCGTTCAACAGAATACTGCACCGAAGTCGCCAAACTGGTGCAGGCGCCGATCCTCCACGTCAATGGCGATGACCCCGAAGCGGTAATTTTTGCCACCCACCTGGCTGCCGATTACCGCATGACCTACCGCAAAGATGTGGTGATCGACTTAGTATGTTACCGCCGGCGTGGGCATAACGAGGGCGAAGAGCCGATGAAGACTCAGCCGCTTATGTACCAAAAGATTCGCAATCACCCCTCGGTGTGCGAACAGTACGGGAATGCCTTGGTCGAGGCTGGCGTGGTAGAGCGCGAGCGGGTTAATGAAATGGCAGATCGCTATCGCGATACCATTGAGACCGGCGAGAGCGTGGCGTTGAGTTTGGTGCAGGAGCCGAATACCGAACTATTCGTCGACTGGAATCCTTATATTGGTCACGACTGGGATGCGCCCGGCGATACGCGAGTTGCCCAGGCGGACTTTCAGCGGGTTGCTGCCAAATTAGAAAATTTGCCCAACGGCTTCGTGGTGCACCGCCAGGTCAGCAAAATATTAGACGACCGACATCGCATGGCTGCCGGTGCTAAGCCCTTGAATTGGGGTATGGCAGAGATCATGGCCTATGCGACGTTGGTGGACGCAGGTGTGCCCGTGCGCATGACCGGGCAAGACGTAGGGGTGGGGACGTTCTCTCATCGACATGCGTCATTGTTCAATCAAAAGGATGGCGAACGCATTATTCCCCTGAATCATGTGCGTGAGGACACTCCGTTTGAATTGTATGACTCGCTGCTGTCTGAAGAAGCAGTACTCGCTTTTGAATATGGCTACGCAGCCACTGCACCTAAGTCGCTGGTGGTATGGGAGGCGCAGTTTGGTGACTTTGCCAATGGCGCGCAGGTGGTCATCGATCAGTTCATCAGCTCAGGCGAAACCAAATGGGCGCGTCTATGTGGGCTGGCCATGTTGTTACCCCACGGTTTTGAAGGTGCCGGCCCAGAGCATTCTTCAGCGCGGTTAGAGCGGTTTCTGCAAATGTGTGCAGAGCACAATATGCAAATTTGTATCCCTTCAACGCCGGCTCAGGTATTTCATATGTTGCGGCGTCAGGCGATCCGTCCGGCGCGCAAACCACTGATTGCGCTTACGCCAAAGAGTTTGCTGCGTCATAACTTGGCTGTTTCTACTTTAGAGGAACTCTGCGAGGGCGAATTCCACACGGTGATTGATGAACTTGACGATCTAAATCCGAAGAAGATCGATCGCTTAGTTCTGTGTAGTGGCAAGGTTTATTACGATCTTCTGGAAGCGCGTCGCGAGGCTAACTGTGAAAGTGTTGCCATCATTCGCTTAGAACAGTTGTACCCATTCCCTGAAGCGGTATTGGCGGAATTACTGAGTCAATACAGCAAGCTGAAAACAGCAGTGTGGTGTCAGGAAGAACCTATGAATCAGGGCGCGTGGTATTCTTCCCAGCATCATATTCGCAAAGTGCTGCAGCAGTATTTGCCCCAGTTACCACTAGACTATGCGGGCCGCGAGGCCTTCGCAGCGCCCGCTGCAGGTTCACCGAGCTTGCATATTGAACAACAGCAACAGCTTGTAAACGAAGCATTATTTGGGAAACCAAGTGCCTAAGGGCAATCCCCAACCACCCGTGATGGAAACCAACTATGGACATTAAGGCGCCGACCTTTCCTGAATCAATTGCTGACGGCAGTGTTGCCGAGTGGCATCACCAAGCGGGCGATTTTGTCTCCAAAGACGCTTTGTTGGTGGATATTGAAACCGACAAGGTGGTGATCGAGGTTTATGCGCCAGAGGATGGCGTGTTGACCAGTATCGTTAAAGCTGAAGGCGAAACGGTATTGTCAGAAGAGGTGATTGCGCAGTTTACTCCGGGTGCTGGCGCAGCTGCTGAGAGTGCAGACAACGTGGCTGAAGATGTGCCGAGCGCTGGCGCAGAAGAGGACCGCTTCGCCAGTCCAGCAGCAAAGAAACTGGCGGCTGAAAACAATTTGGACTGGTCCGGTATTGCCGGTACCGGCAAAGATGGTCGTATTACCAAGGAAGATGTTGCGTCGGCGCTGCTTAAGCCTGCCGCGCCTGAGCCGGCGCCGGTGGCACCGGAACCAGTGGCGTCTGCCGCCAGTAGCCCAGCGCAGCCGGTGGCTGTTGATTACTCCGACGAAGGTCGCGTTGAGCG
>MDTB01212049.1_pt1 | contig 12548 bp, 10 predicted proteins | sample 811161 | NCBI WGS metagenome assembly MDTB01 (sample SAMN05326650, study PRJNA326480) | marine metagenome | isolation source: seawater | place: Mediterranean Sea | collected 2009 | reverse complement strand
TGCCATTTGTTCACTTATTGATTGATCATTCTCGCCAAGGATCGTCATTTGCTCGCCTATCGAAATATCATTCTGACCAAGTGTCGTTAATTGCTCACCTATGAATTGATCGTTCTCATTAAGAACATCTAGGTTTTGACTAAAAGCTTCAAGGGTTTCATCTGCTGTCGCTTCGCCGTTAGATGCGGTAAACTCCATTAGCTTTTGGTATGAAAGCTCAGGGCTGATTCCAAGATAGGTTAGGGCTAAAGAGAAACGACTTGGGATCTCTAGGTTAGTTATAGGAGAACCCGTGAAACACCCAAACCCAATACTGGTGACACTGTCAGGAATCGTGATGCTCGTCAGGCTGGTGCATTCGGCAAAGGCAGCCCACCCGATGCTGGTAAGGCCATCAGGCAGCGTTATGTTCGTCAGGCTGTAGCAGGATTCGAAGGTCTGATTTCCGATGCTGACGATACTGTCAGGTATTGTGATATTCGTAAGGCTGAAGCAGTTGCCGAATGCCTGCTCTCCGATACCGGTGACAGGATTTCCTTCAATAATCTGAGGGATCACTAGCTCACCTGTGGCGGCTTCATCACAATCGGTGATGATGACTTTGCCGCCAGTCGTGGTGTAACCTAGGTCATCTAAATTTGCAGCATTCACGCTAAGAGCCAAAAGAAAAAGAGTCATCAAAACTTTCATTAAAAAAGTTTAATGAAACCTCACCCCAAACTACCAACCTAAAAAAAGTATCAGAAAGCGAAAACTCTAATACTGGATGGTTAATTCACTCTTAGGTTATGCTTTTTAGTGAGTTAAGGGTGAATCTGTGTCGGTTGAGACATCGCCCCCCTCACCGCATCCTGATTCCTTGCCAGACACCATGAATCACGACTCAATTGATCATTTATCAATTGAGATTTGGTAAGCCAAAAAAGAGCCGCCCCCTGACACTCATCAAGAGGCGACCCTAATCTCTCGAAACAACTTCTCCCGTTTGTAGCTACTGTTAGCTTTGGTGGCTACTGAGTAGATTTCATGATGTCTATCAATCGAGTTCTGGGAGGAAGATTTGCTAGGCTTCAAAAAAAGCCGCCTCCCTTGAGAGGAGACGGCTTTTGAAACACACGATTAACAACTCTAAACAATACCCACCTTTTAATTTGGTGCTACTGATCAGAATTCATCATCTTTATTAGCAAAGCGGGTTGGGGCTTTCTGTTTCTCTAGGGCTTGCGATAGCGAAACACATAGGTCTCCGTTGGCGATTAGCCGCTCGCTACCGGGGTCGAACTTCAACGAAGACTACCCTTGGCATTGGCAGCTGTTTTCGCAACAGCCCACACCGGAAGCGTGGCCGTTCGCGCAGGCTTCGCTGCAGAATTCCTTACCATCCAATGTGACACGGTGGCCGTCACGGACTTCGCATTTACAATCAGGACAGGCACAATTTGATGTTTCTTTATTCATACCGCTAATACATGAACATACGCTCATATATTTGTCAATTGTATTTTTCTGACTTTGGAGAGAGTCTCCAATATGCCCAGCTCTAAACCTGATAAAATTTGTGAAACTGTTTGCTCCGAGCATCACACAGATTCCTCAGGCAAGGTGGATCCTTTGGTGATGGGAAAGGCCCAAAAAATGGGTGAATTTTTCAATGTCCTAAGTGACCCAACGCGTCTGCGTCTGATTTCGCTTTTGGCAGAAGAGGAGTTTTGCGTCTGTGATCTCGCAGCTCAACTGGAGATGACAGATTCCGCCATTTCTCATCAGCTACGTGCTCTGCGCGCTGCACGACTCGTCAGTTATCGGAAAGTAGGTCGGCAAGTTTTTTACCGTCTCCATGACCAACATGTGGTCGATCTTTACCGCACGGTCTATGAGCACTTGGAGGAGTAGGCCCGAGGTTACTAGGGAGTAAGAAAAAAATTCAGTAATCACCTTTCGTGTTTTTAGCTGAGTCGCTTCTTTCTTGTGGCTGATGTTCTCTATTGGTCTTTCCTCCTATTTCCATGCCAAACAGTTTGTAGTCCATTTCGTTTCCCATCCTTGTATTTCTCTGTCTTTTACGGTTTGGCTTGCACTGGAAAGAAGACTTCTTTTCCTGCATCTTTCCAATCGGCTAAACCACAGCTTCCTTTTACCTTGAACCCATTTGAAATTAGTAATACCGCGGCACGCGCGGCTCTTCCTCCACGGTTTCAAGCAGTTACGATAGGCTTACCTTTTGGAATCTCTTTTAATCGTTGCTCAAGTTGATCAATGGGAATGTTGATGTAACCCGGAAGCGTTCCAAGGGTTGCCACCTCCTCTGGCGTTCGCACGTCGAGAAAGAAAAGGTTTTTTTCCTTATCAATCAGATTTTCCAGATGCGAAGGATCGATCTTATTCGATGAGGATGTTTCAATAGGATCCGACTGAGTGCATGCAACTGAGAAAAAAGCTAGCGCTGCAGAGCATCCGATAGAGATGGGGAGATGGATTTTCATGGGGTCTTCAATTTGTAAGTTGAGTTAGCGATGTGATACGAGGGAGACGCTATCGTTGCTCTGTTCAACTGCAAGGATATCATACAATCCCAATGAGAAGATTCCCGTTTAAGGAAAGGGCGAAACAAATCATTCAACTTTTCATCTCATCTCTTCGATGCCATCGTCCCTCATGACTTTCACTATACGTGCTCTCTTGCTCGTTGCTCTTTCCGCAATGGTGCCCCACGCTGCCCTAGCTCAAGTGGCGAGCGAATGGGTGAACGTATACGAGGCCAAGGTTCGTAACGGCTTGCCTTACCGTCTCATGAGTCCCGTGGGGTTCGACGACAACCAGCGCTACCCCGTGATCGTCTCCCTCCATGGTGCTGGTGGGAGGGGCACTGACAATCGTAAACAATTAAAGCAATGGAATCAGCAACTCGCAGGGGAGCGGATCCGCAAAGATTATCCCTGCTATGTCTTAGCACCTCAATCCACCGGGCTCTGGGATGAAACTCATCTGAGAATGATCCAGGCGGTTATCGCCGAGCTGCCAGCAGTCGACAAAGATCGCATATACATGATGGGTCATTCTATGGGAGGTCATGGATCTAATATCCTCATACAACTCGCTCCGAAGTATTTTGCTGCGATCGCTCCCTCCGCTGGAACCGGATTGAAGCGAACGGAAGAGTTCATTGATCCTTCCAAAATGAAAGATGTTCCAATCTGGGCCTTTCATGGTGATCAGGACAAGGTCTGTCCTTACAATCGTAATCTGAAACTCTTTAATGAACTGAAGGAATTGGGCGGCAACATGAAGCTCACCACCTTCAAGGGCGACGGACACGGGATCGCTGGAAAGATGATTCCGGGCGCGGATAATGGCAACACGCTCATGACTGGAGAACGCTGCGATCCTGAGCCCGATTTCTTAAAATGGCTGTTTGCGCAGCGCTTGCCCGGCAAACAGGCTGCGGCTGAGGAGGAGAGAACAGAAGTCCCCAGTGATTTTCTTAAATTCAATCATGGCGAGGTCGACCGACGCTACCTCATCTACCGTCCCAAGGATCTTCCAGACAACGCACCCCTAGTCTTCTTTCTCCATGGGTATCGGGGTGATGCGCGGGGCTACATGGAGCTTGGTATGAATCGCGTAGCCGACACTAACGGATTTGCGGTCTGCTACCCTCAGGGGGAAAAAGATCGAAAGGGAATCCCGCATTGGAACGCTCGCCTTAAAGTCAGTAAGGTCGACGACATCGGTTTTCTCTCAGCACTTGCCGTTCATCTGCAGTCAACATACAAGCTCGACCCTAAGAAGACCTTCGCTTGCGGTATCTCAAATGGTGGTTTCATGAGTTACACCTTGGTGGCAGAGAAACCAGAGGTATTTAAGGCGGCCGCCTCAGTCATCGGCACCATGAGTGGTTTGACCTGGAAACACCGGGATCAGATCAAGCCCGTGCCCATCTTACAAATTTCCGGCCTCAACGATGAAATCGTTCCCTACGATGGCAGCATGTCTCCAAGGGGCGGCTGGGGCGGCGCGCCCAACCAAGATGTCATCATGGAATTCTGGAAGATACTCAACCAGACCAAGACCGAAGAAGTCGTAAAGATCTCAGGTAGGACCACCGCCCACTACTACAAAGATGGCGTGAATGGCAACCAAGTCTGGCACTACAAGATAAAGAAATTCGGGCACCGCTTCCCTCACCAAGATAATGGGGCTGGAATTAGTTCGGTCGAAGAGATCTGGAAGTTCTTCAAGCAAGTGAGCAGTTCCCAATGAGCGACCATAAAGTGATGGTTGCCAACCGCTGAACCCCTCTAAGCAGGATCATCAAATCTCGAAACGGGAGACATGGATCGTTATGCGGGGTGGAGATTCGGGAGAGGCTAGGCTTCAATGATTGTTATTGTCAGCGAGTAACTCAATCGCTCCCTATATTTAATGAACACCGAAGATTGAGATTGGAGCTAAAATACGAATGGCGATTTACCTCGATTGATCACTTGACGGGGCAAAGATTAGAGTAATCCTCCTTTAATGTTCAAATTTTCTCTATCGACCATCTGTTCTTTGTTTTTAACCTCATCTTTTGCTGGTGCATCTCCTCTAGATGTTAAAGTGAAAACTATCGATGGGAAGGAGACGACCTTGGGTGCTGCCAAGCCTAAGGCGGTTCTGATCGTCAATACCGCTTCTAAGTGTGGTTTCACTCGCCAGTATGAGGGGCTGCAAGCCCTGCATAAAAAATATGGGGGAAAAGGTCTTTTGATCGCTGGTTTCCCTTGCAATCAATTTGGAGGGCAAGAGCCGGGCTCTGAAGCTGACATCAAGGCCTTTTGCAAGACGAACTATGACGTTAGTTTCCCGATGTTCTCAAAGATTGAGGTGAATGGCGAAAAGAGACATCCTTTGTATGAAGCTTTGGCCGGAAAGAAGTCCCCACATGCCGGTGACATTGGCTGGAACTTTGAAAAATTCCTCGTCAATGGGGAAGGGAAAATCATCGCCCGTTTCAAATCGGGGGTCGGGCCAACTTTAACCGACATCACTGATAAAATCGAAAAACTGATCAAGTAGATTCAAGGACAGTTTTTGTTAAACTTTAGGGATTTTTTCTGGCTTGATTGACTGCCCTTAATAGAGGTTTTTCTGTCCCGATCTTTAAAATTTGGCGGCGATGTGGAGGTAAAGGTTTCGCTAGTTTTGTGCCCTTGTGATTATTTCAGGGCTCTTACTTTAGATCGTCAGCTCTCATTGCGCGTTTAGCCCTTTTACAACGGCACGTGTTTCGTCGTCGTCGAGAACGATAGAACTTTCAAGATCCATGTGTTCGTTCCACGATAGGGTATACTTGGCCAAAGCTTCAGCATTTTCAGTCTCGTATACCGCGAAGCCGCTCCCACGCGCCAGGTCGTGCCAGCGACAAATAAGTTTGACCTGACTGTCGCCCAGTTCTAGCTCCTGTTCAGGTGTCATCTTGGAAAATTGATCTAGGATGGAATGTAGCTTTCCCTGATGTAGTTGCCATTTAAGCATGATTTTCATTTTAGGTTGTCGTTCGGGTTATTGGTTATTCGTTTATTTAAGTCCCGCGTCACCAAGTTTTAAGGTGGGTTTCCTTTTCTATTATAACGATCAGCAGAAGACGTGCCAGAGGTCGGCTTTGTGTCACCAGGAGTAATTCTATTTTGAAGCGGCTGATATTGGGCCTGAGGGGAGTGGGTTATTGTTTCGTTGAGTAGCCTATTGTGATAAGATTCCCCAGTAATGAAGATTATAACATCCATTTTAGCTTTGTCGTTTTTCTGTGCTCCCCTGTCCCGTGCAGCGGACGGGTTTACTACGATTTTTGACGGCAAGGACTTGTCGAACATCAAAACTGCCGGGAATTGGAAGATCCAGAAAGATGGCTCACTTTTCCTGGAGCCGAGGCCCGGCGAGAAGGGCTGGTCGCGCTACGGTTCCTATTTGTGGCTCAAGGAGGATTACAAGGACTTCGTTTTCGACTTTGAGTATAAGCACGAGAAAGGTGGAAATTCAGGCCTCTATTTCAGGATTTATGATGAGAGCGACCCGACTGCGCACGGTTTTGAGGTGCAGATTCTTGACTGCTTCGGTAAAAAGAAACTCGGCCAACATGATCTTGGAGGGGTGATTCAGACTGCCGGACCGCTGGCTAACGGCTCGAAGCCCGCTGGTGAATGGAATCGTATGGTTGTGACAATGAAGGAAGGCAGGTTGAGTGTGGTCCTCAACGGTAAGACTGTGCAGGACAAACTGGATCTAGCGGCCAGTAAACCGAAGAACAAGAAGTTGGCGGATTCAGGAAAAATTGCGATTCAGGACCACGGCCAGAAATTCTGGGTGCGCAACCTGAAGGTCAAGAGTCTATAGCTGAGGATCTTCTCCCGACAGATTATTGCTCAGCAAAATAGCGCCACCAAAGAGTGATACTCTTTGGTGGCGTTTTTTAGCTTTCTTGTCAGAAGCTATAGCTGAGACCAAGTGACCACAGAGGGCCTACGGCAAGGGCAGTTTCATTAACACGTCGATGCACGGGAATTAAGATTGAAGTGGAAGCACTAAAATCTTCATTGATGGTATAGATGAGTGCGGGTGTCAGACTTAGGACAGTGGAACCTGTGTAGCCAATCTCATTTCCTTGGAACTCATCTTTTTCACCGTGGGAAAAATTTAAAGAAAGCCTCGACTTCAGGTTTTCAGTAATTGATCGGCTTATCCCTACACGGAACGCGTAGGTCTCAGCAGGGCGAAAACCCTTGGAGCTTTCATAGAGCGGAAAAGTGATATTAGCTCCAGAAAAAAACGACCAATCGTTATTGAGAGTAGCAAAATAATTCGCACCTAAGGCAAGTTGGGTTGTGCCGGTGCCGAGTTGAAATACGGTCGGCGCTACGTCTCCCAGAGCGGGGTTATCCCGTGGCTTCCCAGTCGGTAAGATGAATCCAGCGCTTAACCTTAGTCGGCTCCAAATCGAATTTTCATCAGCCCTCGGTAAATAGGTTGTGGACATCGTGATGTCCCCCAGGCCATTCATGTTAATATCAGGCTTATCTCGCTCACGACGAGTGGCATCCGTGAAAGGGATCTGAGTCGAAAAGAGCCAAGTTGAATTTATGCGATAGGAAGCAGTGAGTAAAAATTGATTGAACTCCGTAGAGGCCTTAGTTTGATTTTCAATGTGAGAGTATCGGTTGAAAAGGTCATCGTTTTTCCGATAACGATAATCGAAGGCGAAGCTAAAGGCAGAGCCATCGGCTACTAAGCTACCGCCAACTGGCGGCGCGGTGAGTTTTCATCCGTCTCATCCGAAAGCAGACAGCGGAAGAAGTGAAAGAAAGGAGATTTTTTTAAGGAGTTTCATTTGAAGTCTTTGATTTGTATTTGTTTGAAGGGAAGGCACAGCTCGCGGGTAGAGCTGAAGAACGTCATTAGGAATGACGGTGAGGCCTCGATGAAAAATCTGAGGCGTCAGAGAGTCCGGCGAGGCGCAAAAGGCTGGCCTCAAGCCCAACGAATCAAAGACGATAGCAGCATTGGAGGGCAATCCGCCTCCTTAATGAAGGGCCCGGTAATGAGCCGGGAGGCCATTTGCTGAGGTGGTCAACAACCGGTGAAAGATTTGGGAGAGTCAAGAAACAGTCGGTCTGCAGGAGAGCCTTTGTAATCTGATCATCACCAGTAACTTTAAGAAGTAAGGCCTGGGTGAGAGTAAGAGACTTTGCTTTCTTAAGAGAGCAAGGGCAGGAGTCAGGTTCGTCAGGTTTTTCTTCCTGATCGGTTTGCTCAGCCAAATGGCAACAACACGATTGATCCTGTAGTGCTAATTCTTTGTCGTGATCAGCGTCAAAAAAAGCGGCTGTTACACAACAGCACATCGGATTTCCGATGAGTAATGCCATGAAAAGAGCTGTGACTTTACTAACCATTAGACGCTTTAGTTTACCTGAAATATTCTCAAGTGACAAGATTAATTAATGATAAGGGATTTCTGAATCTATCTTCGGAACCCGAGGGAACGAATGAGGTTTTTTTGATAAAGATGGAGCCGTAAAGGGTCTGTTTCGTATTCATCGTTGATGACCAGCAGGATTTAAAGGGTAAATGGAAAAGAAGTGCGGTTGGCAATGAGCCTACTTCACAGGGCGCTGCTCTGACTTGCTTTGATTTTTATGTAAACGGACACCGGTGAGCTTCCAGTAGGACGCTCCACATCCGATCATTTACTCACGAAAAAATTTGAGGGCGTTAGTGATGAAGTAAGGAGATTTAATCTTAGCAAGCCCGTCTTCTTCAGCTTGGGGCTCATCCGCATGAGAAGAGTCAGTTTTGAAAGGTCGTCCAAAATTGTGTGTGCTTACCATTAGCATTCTTTCCCTTTTCGGTCCGACGGAAAATAGTAGGTGCTGCGGTGACACAAATCAGGTTCCTAGCACGCATAAGAAGGTAAGACCGTTTTTTCTTCTGGGTCTTATAATTTCCATTGGAATTTGTAATAGATTAGGGAAGAGAAGGCTAATAATAATATGATGATGTGTGTGTGAAGGCCTGTCCTCTGTAATGGGGGGCGGGCTTTTACCTGCCCGCTTCATCTTAACAATTTGGCTCGAAACTCCGAGATATCTGAGACTGTTTAAGCGGTGAAAGGGAAATCCAGCAACCTGAAGAAGAAAACCTGACTTGCGCAACAAAACTAGGCGTAATTACTCTATTATCTCCTGGCGATGAATCACCGGCTTCAGGCAGAGCCAAAAATCTCATTCTTGGGCGAAAGGCTGTCCGATCGGTGGATTTTCTTGAGGGCGAAGGAGAAAATCTTCTCTGAAAGATTGTGTGACGACTCCGTAACATGAGTGTGCTTTTCTCGAGGATTCAATGCGATTAGCTACCCTAATACCTTTATGTTTCCTCGTTTTCGACATATTCTCCTAGTTTTGATTCTCCCGCTCACGCAGCCATTTCTTCGGGGGGAAGAATTGAAGTCTCGAGAGATCTTGTCCGGAGACAAAAAAGAGATCATTCTTCCATGGCTTGGGCGAGTTGGATTATTTGATGCGCCATATCAGTTTGAAAAGACCGATTTGAGTGGTGAGAAGAATGAAGAAGATGCTGAGAACCTCGAAGGAAAAGGAAATGTAGATCTGTCTCCGCGCGAAGATTCTAAAAGGGGAGAGCAACAATTATCTAGTTCGGAGGAGGCTCTATCGTTACGTGTTGGTAATGGCCCCGGCGAGATTTCCGGAACGGTTTCGGATGCTCAGGGAAAGAGTATCGCTAATGTAATTATTACCTTACCTGATTTGGGCGGTGTGCGCACTCAAACTGCTCCCGATGGATCTTTTCGAATTACTGGTTTGCCATCAGTTGAAGTGAGAGCTGAATTTTTGAAGGAAGCTTACCAGTCAAAGGTGGAACTTATACGGGTCCGCGAAACCGGAGTGACAAAGTTGAATGTGCCACTTGAACTTAAGCCAGTAGAGCTTGCTGATGGTGAGTATTTACTTGAGACAGAAGAGGTTGTGTTAGAGCCCCTTGAGGAAGAGGCTGCGGCCCCCGGAATTACTGTGGCAACCGGTGTCGGCTTGACTGGTGGGGGTCTTTCAAAAGATTTTCTTTCAAAAGCAGGTGCTGGTGACGCTGCTGGCGCTGTTGAAAAAATTTCAGGTGCCAATGTGGTTGGGGGCAAATTCGTGGTCGTTCGTGGTTTGGGCGACCGTTATAATAATACTACTTTGAACGGGGGAATTGTTCCAAGTCCTGAGACCTCTCGAAAAGCGGTGCAACTTGATTTATTTCCCTCAAATGCTCTCGAGGCAGTTGCGATCAAGAAAACTGCGGCGCCAAGTTTGCCTGCCGACTTCGTTGGGGGACTCGTGCAGCTCCAAACGTTGACTGAAGCGGACGAGGATTTTTTTAAGGTTTCAGTGGGAAGTACTTTTGACTCAATTACTCAATCGCATGGCAAGTTTTTTACGGTTCCAGGTCTTGAGTTGAGTTCTGATTTGACAGCAACAAATCAAGCTCCTCTGCCTAGTCTTAGGACTAATGCATCAGGTGCTGAAGCCAAGCGGCAGCGCCAAGCGTTTTTTGATGCCGTTAAGTTTAATGCCCGCGAAAGTGGACCAAGGTTAGATCAAAATATTTCGGCTTCTTTCTCGAAAACGTGGGAATTAGATGGAAATAGTGAGCTTAATCTTCTTGGCACAATTGGCCGTTCGGGACAGCAACGTTATCAAAAATTTGAACAGTCTCGTTTTCAAAATGCGATCGAACTAAAAAGCGGTTTTGGTCCTTCGGATTTAAATCCAAGGTTTGCTGATTTGGGTAGTTTAAGGCAGTTTGCAGGATTGACAGTTTTTGATGGCTTGATCGGAAATTTTCAGCAGGAATCATACAGGGAAAGTGAAGAGTTCAGCGCTCTTGTTGCTGGCAGTCTAAATATCGGGGATAATCTAGAACTCAATGGAAGTTACTTCAATTTTCGCTCAGGAAACGCGACCTATACTTTAATCGATAATGGGGTCACGAATCTCGCGGACTTTGATCTAGAATCAGAGTCAGATGCTTTAGCTCGAGGACAAGTTTATCTTGATAATGATTTTGAGGCCACGAGTTACCGACAAATCTATGATCTTATTTACCGAGAACTCCAATTCGGTCAGATAGGCGGAAGCTATCGTTTCGATGATTGGCGAGAAGGCGCAAGAGTTACTTGGAATGCCTATCAAAGCGAGACCGCTGAATCATCACCCCGAACCTATGAATTGCGCGGGTATTTCCTTACTGAGCTAAACAACGACGTTGATCCAATTTCTGGTATTTCAATTCCTAATCCAGCAAATATCGCAAACCCAAATAGTTCAAATCTTATTCAATTTGAAACTCTTGATGATTCGGCTCAGTTCAAGTTAGATGGTGTCCTTCCTCTAATAAAACCAACTACTGATCGAAAGGTAAATTTGTTTGGCGGATTTGGGCAATATCGTCGTGATCGTGAAAGTGATACCAATGCTGCTATCATTGCGAGCGGCGGCTCTTTGACTAGTGTTGCCGGAGGAATATCTGCGACCGAACGATTGTTGAACGATGAAGAGGTTGGAACCGCTAATTCCATTCAATCAGTGTCTGGTTTTGTTCCTGGTTCGTCGGCTCTGGGGGTCACCCCTACTTATTTTGGATCGAATCTGATTGATTCGCTCTATACTGGTCTTGATTTGGAATACGAAAGTTGGTTTGCCTTAGGAGGCCTAAGGTTTGAAGAGGAAACACGGGCCTTTAAAATTCCAGGTGGGCGGCGCGGGATTTCTCAAACAACAATCTCTGATGATATTTACCCTTCGTTTCAGCTCGGCCGCTTTTTCGGTAGCGATCGCGAGATCGAGGCAAAGGTCAACTACTCCGATACGGTTGTTCGACCTAGCTTCTATGAGTTTATTCCCGCTCGGATTTTAGATTTAACTAATCAACGCGTCTTCGTAGGAAACAGAGACCTTCGTGAGACAAAAGCGCAAAACTTTGATTTTAGTCTGAATTGGAAACGAGAAAATAATTACGCAGGTATCAACCTATTTCATAAGATCATCACTGATCCAATTTTTACAATTAACGACCCTTCTGGAGTTGCCGACCGGACGTTTGTTAATTTAGGTGAAACTGACGTTTCGGGGGTTGAGCTCGAGGGGAGTTACGATTTAGGGGCCGGCTTTTCTGTCACTGGAAATTTAAGCTTTATCGAGGCGTCTGCTCAGCCGGGTAATGTGCGAATAAATCGTCAGGATTTCCTCGGACAAATCGATCGCCTTGAGGGACAACCTGAAATGCTTGGGAATTTCATTCTGTCTTGGGAAAGTGAAGATATCGGGTTGTCGACTAATTTAATTTACACCTATACAGGCGAGTATCTTACTGTAGCAAGTCTGGGGTTTGTTGGTCAACCGGATTCAGCTCTTCCAAATGAGATACGCAAACCATTCCATTCACTTGATTGGAATATTAGCAAAAAGTGGGAGTCAAGCTGGGCTGATTACAAGGTGAAATTTCAAGTACGAAATATACTAGACTCAGATGTCGAGGTTTTCTATGAAGGACTTGCTTCTACTATTGCACCCGCTGAGGCGGTTTCCCCAGGTCGCGAATTTGGGCTTTCACTTGAAGCGAAGTTCTAGAACGCGAGAATTTTTTAGAGGGTAGCAAATGTGACAAAATTATCACGTAATTTCTCTAGAGAGAGCGAGGTTTTTCAAAGGGCACGAAGGAGTCACAAACTTGTCACATAATTTCAATATTGTTTGCAGTTGGTTGCCCTAGTTTTTCGCCGTAGCTAAGGTCTGAGTTGGACTGATTCGCTAACAATAAAAGAGAAAACAACGGCCTCTATGAAATACCAGAGACAACGCAAAACATTAATTCTGTCGGCAATTCTAGCTGGTGGACTCGCAAATGTTATATCGGCAGCGCCGATATTAATTCAACCGCCCAATACGATTGATACGGATACTGTTTGGGATTCGGATGTTGATGATGACGGGGAAATTGATCAAATCTAC
>MDTB01177907.1_pt1 | contig 12548 bp, 10 predicted proteins | sample 811161 | NCBI WGS metagenome assembly MDTB01 (sample SAMN05326650, study PRJNA326480) | marine metagenome | isolation source: seawater | place: Mediterranean Sea | collected 2009 | reverse complement strand
TTTCCTCGATTTCAAGTTGAAGTACGCGACGACTGATTTCATCAAGCTCAGCAGGCATACTGTCAAGTTCAGTACGAATCATTGCACAGGCTTCATCGACTAAATCGATTGCTTTATCGGGAAGAAAACGATCTGAAATGTATCGATTGGAAAGAACCGCCGCATTGACCAAAGCTTCATCACGGATGTTAACCCCATGGTGAATTTCAAAACGTTCCCTTAAACCACGGAGAATCGAAATAGTATCCTCTACATTTGGCTGGTCTACCAGCACGGTTTGGAACCGACGTTCAAGAGCTGCATCTTTTTCAATATTTTGTCGGTATTCATTGAGTGTGGTTGCTCCAATGCAATGAAGCTCACCACGGGCCAACATCGGTTTAAGCATATTCCCGGCATCAATTGCACCCTCGCCTTTGCCCGCTCCGACAATTGTATGCATCTCATCAATAAAAAGGACTATTCTTCCTTCCGCCTTACTTACTTCATTGAGAACTGCCTTTAGACGTTCTTCAAATTCGCCACGGAATTTGGCCCCAGCTAATAGAGAACCCATCTCGAGGGTAAAGATCGTTTTATCTTTCAATCCTTCTGGCACATCTCCACGAACGATTCGTTGAGCAAGTCCTTCAACAATAGCTGTTTTCCCCACTCCCGGCTCCCCAATCAGAACCGGGTTATTCTTAGTCTTTCGGGAAAGAATACGTATGACCCGACGAATCTCCGCATCCCGACCGATAACCGGATCTAATTTACCCGCTTTTGCCTGCTCGACGAGATCGATTCCATATTTTTTAAGTGCACGAAAAGAATTTTCTGGGGTTCGAGAAGTTACTTTTTGTCCTCCTCTGACATTTTGCAAGGTATCCTTGATCTTTTTTTCTGTTAGCTCGAAATTCTTAAGAAATTGCTTGAAGGTGGCCGGTTTTCCAACCGAAGCCAACCCAAGTAATAAATGCTCAGTACTAATATAGTCATCCTGCATTTCAGCGGATACCGATTGACCTTTCTCAACGGCTTCCGTCAATGCAGCTGATGCATAGGAACGAGCAGTATTAACATTTCCAGCGATCTTGGGTAAGTTCTTCAATTCCCTCTGAAGCCCAAGCTGAACCGGAGCGGTACCAAAACCCATATCTTCTAAAAGCGCGGGCACAATACCATTTTCCTGTGACATTAGAGCCGAAAGCAAATGCCAAACCTCCACTTCCTGCTGACCGTTCCGTTTTGCGACCTCGGACATTTCTTTTATTGCAGAAATTCCAAGTTCAGTAAATTTTTCAGGATCGATATTCATGGTGTTTGATGTGCAAGTTGCGTTCCGATTCGATTTATATGGCATTTAACTGATCAGCAGTACGACTCAGAGCTTTTTTTCTATTATGTACAATTGATATACCGGGACAAATTTATTCCTACAGTAATAAATAGTGACATACTGTCACATAGTGTTCTATTGTCATAATTAAACTAATGTTTAATCTTCCGGTAATGAAAATAAAGGAAAGAGCAAAGATAGTTGATAAAAAGCTTGCTGATTTGTACCCCAATCCTCCCATCCCCCTCGATCATAAAGATTCTTACACTTTATTAATTGCAGTCTTACTTTCCGCTCAATGCACTGATGCAAGGGTTAATAAGATCACGCCGACTCTTTTCGCGACCGCTTCTGACCCCCTCTCAATGTCCAAATTATCGATTGATCAAATTAACACTATAGTCAGACCCTGTGGATTAGCTCCCAAAAAAGCACAGGCGATCCATGGCCTTTCCAAAATTCTTTTAAATAAACACAGAGGAGAGGTACCTAAAACTTTCGAAGAATTAGAAGAATTACCCGGTGTGGGGCACAAAACAGCTTCCGTTGTAATGGCTCAGTCCTTTGGGGTTCCCGCTTTTCCAGTAGATACTCATATTCATCGACTTGCTCAAAGGTGGAAATTAACCAATGGGAAAAGTGTCTCTCAAACTGAACGAGATTTAAAAAAACTTTTTCCAGATAAACGATGGAATGAGTTGCACCTACAAATTATTTTCTACGGACGGGAATTTTGTCAGGCAAGAAATTGTTTCGGTTTGGAATGCCCAATTTGCAAACACCTTTTTCCCAATCGTAAATCAAAAATAATAACAAAAAAAGCCTAACCTCCGTTAACGAAAACTTTGGGCCTTTTTTCAGCTAATCTCGTAATCGATTCTTCATTTAACCCTGTATCGAAAAGGTAAATTTCCCGCAAATTTTCCATCGAGATCAAAACATCAACAACCTCATCATTTAATTTTGTACGAACCAGGTTAAGGTATGATAAATTTTTAAGGTTCTTTAAATTAGCAACACCCTCCGCAGTAACACCTGTATTACCTTCAAGGTTGAGTTTCCGTAGATTCTCGAATTTAGAAAGTGTAACAATACCCTTATCTGTAATCCGTGCGTAGGTTAAATCCATGGATAAGATTTGATCTGAAATTGGGATAAGAGCATCCAAATCTTCATCGGTAAGACCCTGATCTTTGTCCACAGGTGACATAACGCGCAAGCCATCTCCATCTTCCGTAGACAACAAGATTATGTTTGCTGACCTTAATCGCTGACGGTCTTCACCATTTAAAGTATTATCGTTTGGTGTTGTTTTCATTTCCGTAACCGAGGCAACATTATTTGCCTGGTTTGGAGCAGGGTTCTGAGTTGAAATTCCGAAAACCTTGAGCATGGGGGCAACTTTTTCTGGAAAAACGAAATATAAACCAGCTACCGCAACACAAACTACTACACAGGTCACAGCAAAAATAATGACAGTGGAAAAAATTCGGGAAAGAATGCCTTGCTTCTTTACTACAACAGAACTTTGTCCACGGTTCATTTGAACTTTCGTACTCTTTTTTCCCGCGATTTTCTTTTTTACTACTTTTTTTTGCTTGGGCTGCGAAGATTGTTCAGGGTTTTGTTGAAGTTGATTTGGTGAGAGAGTTTGTTGATTGACACCCAATAAATCACCTAAAGTCTTCCATTCTGATTCGCCTTCATAAAGTGCATAGTCTGAACCAAGTAATTGTCCTGATTGTAAAAATTGCCTTGCCTGCTCATCCGTGTAGGGACCAAAAGTTTCTCCATCTCTTGATACATAAACATTCATAAATGGAAATTAAGAACTTTTAACGGGTGAAACAATAGTTTCGATTAAGGTCAATGGTACACCAAGATTTGTTAAAATAGGAATCGTACGATCTGGAGCGAAAATTAACCCGGCAAAGCCAAGAAGAGATACAATTATAATCAAAATAATAAAAAACAGTGAAGTTGAATAAATTTTGGCAATAATTCCTTCCCCCTTAACGACAATGACTGTCTGTTTAGAGTTCAAACCTTTTATCTTACGGGAATTTGAAATCCTATCACGGGGTGCCCGAGAAGATCCTTTCTCCTGCCCTTTATCTTGACCATCCAATGGACGGTCTGGGGGAGGAGGTAACTTAGGGAGCGGAGGAACAATATTTTCATCATTCCGCCCTGATGCATCTGGAAAAGTTGGAACGGGATCAGGCTGTTTGACAGGCTCAGGGTTCACTAAAGGGGGAATAATCAAGGGAGGAGGAACCGAACTTACTGTTTCCCTCGAAGCAGGACTTTCAGTTTCAATAAGAGGTGGTGGTAACGAATGATCAGAATTACTATTATCAGCGACTTCATTCAAGTCTTCAGAAATATCACTTTCTTCTTCGTCCTCATCAATAAAGACGTCTTCCCATTCTTTTAATTTTTCGTAGTCAACTTCATCATCTTCGAATTGATCCATCATTGAGGCATGATTTTGATCCTCAGATTCATCAGTCAGAAAGACCTGAAGAGGTTGCCAATTTTCTTCCCCTTCAGGGGAGGCAAGGTCACTCAAACTCAAATCCCCATTTTGGACAAACACAGAGATTTCTTCGGATGAATGAGGTCCAAAAACCTGAGTGTCTTTTTTTATAATTAAATTCATTAGATATACTTTTTTATAACATTTTTGGTATAAAATACCAAAACATAATTACAATTAAACGAATAAGCTCAAAAATCTGCTGGCGTAGAACGTATCCAATCAACCACGATCTCAATTTCCTCAGTGGATAGTTTCTTATCCCTTCCGTAGGCAGGCATACGATCATTTTTCTTTCCGTAAAATCTTTCATGTTCTGGATTATTGATAAAATCAATCATCCATTTCCTCGATCCATATCCGGTAAGATCTGGAGCAGAGCCCTCCCCCTCAGAATCGATATCATGGCAATCAATACAGGCAAGATCATCATAAAAAATATCCAACAAACTTTCTTTCTTCTCTTCTGATAAAGGTTCCTGATAGGGCAACTCCGCAAGGTCGGATAATAGAAGTGCAACTTGGGGTAGTAATTTTGTTTCATCTGCGTCAAATTTTTTTAAAACCTTTTTCGCCATAGTACCTTCTTTGAATGCGGTCCCGCCAAAGTACTCGGAAGATATATAGTGATCGTAATTGAGAAGTTTAGTTGTCCAGTCAACGCTTGCAAACCAAGCTAATTCAGGCGCAGATTGAGCATCTTCAACCAAATAGCCACGACCATCATGTCCATTATATCGATGACAACTTGAACATTGAGAAGCAAATATTCTTCGACCTCTATTCTCGCGGTCTTGCCTGAGAAGGGTCACCGCACCAGCTGGAGGAATTCCATTTTCCTGGGCAATTTCAACTACCCGTGCAGCTTGCCAATCGGCTTCACGAACTGCAGCTCCATGGTTCAAGTTTTCACGATCTTCTGAAAAAGCTAAAAATGTAAGCCCGGCTGATCCGGCAAGCAGGCACCACCAAAATCCGATATTAAATTGATGCCCCTTATTAGATGACCCGATAAATGGCTGGATAAAAATCAAAAGGCCGAGTGCTATTGGTATTATGACCGCACCCCAAAAAGCAGGGACATATTTTAATAACTGAAATAAAAACAGGAAGTACCACTCCGGTCTGGCTGGGAATTCATTGGAAGGGTCAGCCGGAGGACCCAAGGGAGCCCCTTTAAAATACAGAGTAAGAATCACAACTGCCATTAATACAGCCAAGCAGGCCACACCATCTTTTAAAATTTGATCAGGCCAGAAATACGAGTCCTTTTTCGGGCGTGGCTCTTTTACATGAATTCCATGTTTACGAAAAAGATAAATGTGACCTACAACCAAACCAATCAGAGCCGCAGGAAGAATTCCAGCATGCAGAGCAAAAAAACGGGTAATGGTTTGGTGACCATATTCAACTCCGCCAACCACAATTTTTTGAAGCATGGGACCAACCAAAGGAACTTCGGCTATTAAGTTGGTTGCGACTGCAGTTGCCCAAAAACCTTTTTGATCCCAGGGAAGTAAATAACCAGTCAAAGACAGTGCCAAAGTAACCCCCATGAGGGCGATTCCAAACCAAAAATTTAGTTCTCTAGGTGCCCGGTAAGCGCCGTCAATCATCACCTGCATTAAATGTAAAACGAGCAGTACAATCATGGCCTGGGCCATGTAATGGTGAACCCCCCTCAGAAACCATCCGCCCCAAATTTCATACTGAATAAAATAAACGCTTTCCCAGGCAGTTTGCGCACTTGGACTGTAAGACATCCATAACAAAGTTCCGGTTACAACCTGGGTAAAAAAAGCAAATGTTAAACAACTACCCCAAACATAACGCCACCTTGCTCCGCCAGGAACTTTTTCATACAGTGCCTCTTTAACGAGTCCCCGAATACCTGAACGGTCGTCCAACCAGTCTAAGAATTTACTCATGACAGGGGTATTTTATCCGCAATATTGGGTCGGTATTGTTGAAAACGTATCCAAACGAATTCATCTTCTATTTTGGTGTGCATGGTGTCTAATCCACGGGGACTTGGACTATCTGCGTCTGTTACCGAACCATCTAAGCCAAATGTGCTGTTGTGACATGGGCAAAAATAATCATTTGTCTTGGAGCGATAATCCACCGCACAACCCAAGTGTGGGCACTTTAAATTAAATGCAATTACCTCATCACCTTTTCGGCTGAGGTAAACCGCACCGGCGGGGATATTTTTGTAAGTCGTCCATGCATCCTTAACTTCAGCGAGAATGATCTCGAATTTAGCCGGCTTTCCGTCATCAGGAAGATTTACAACCGAAGTTACTTTAGTCCATGGAACTTTTGTCGTTGAGCCAGAATTCCTAACCACTGGGTCTAAAATTGAAGTCAAGCCAGCTGCAAAAGGAAAAAGAGCGCAAGCTGCAGAGACACCGATTGTGGATGCTATAACCAGCCTTCTTGATTTATCACCCTGACTACACGAATTATCTGACAAACTTTTATTGGCTTTAGGATCGCTCATTGCTACAGATTACCATAAAAAGAATCTGAGCTAATCGGCAAAACTTTAATAAGGAAAATCAATATAATGCCTCTTAATATTGGAAAAGAGATTCACAATATCTTCGTTCGAAAACCATACTTAAGTTTTATTCCGGAAAAGCAGGTAAAGGGGGCAAACCGGTGTCTCCAGAGATAGGTGGCAGAGGAGGCAAATCGCCACCGCCAGCATCGGGGATTCCCGGCAAGGGAGGAAGACCTTCATCAGATGAACCTAAACCAGGGAGTGGTGGTAAACCGCTATCGCCAGAAACAGGAGGGAGAGGAGGTAAGTCATCACCAGCAGGAGATATCGCAGGAAGGCCACTATCGACACTATCTAAGCCAGGTAAAGGGGGGAAGTCATCACTACCAGCAGGGGAAGGTGGGAAAGCGGGTAAATTTTCAGTTGATTCATTTGTTGGTAGTTCTGGAAATTCGCCTGAATCTACAACCGGCTCAGGTGCTGGAAATGATGGTGAATCAGTTGGAGGAGTACTTTCGACAGGAGAAAGGAAGTCATTTTGAGCAGCCTCTGGTGCAGTGTCAGGAAGGGTAGGAAAACCACCCTCCCCTGGAGTGGAATTTCCTGATGGCAAGTCGGGGAAAGGAGTGGGGTCAGAAAGTTCATTGGCAATTGGAGTTGAGCTGGGATTCAAATCGGACTCAAAGTTTTTGTTCCCATCACCGGTATCGACTTCCTCAGTCTCTACAGTGGGGTCGGTCTTTAAGTCATTAGTCTGTAAATAAGGCTCGTCCGCTAATTTTATGGGAGATCCATCTGACCTCCATGTGGCTTCTTTACCATGACGGGTACCATTGGTGTAAGCTCGAACATACATCTTTTGACCGTTTGGCCACCATCGGGTAACCGGACCATGCCAGCGACCCTCTTTGTAGTTCCTTTCATACATTTTAATACCATTTGAAAACCACCTCGTACTTAATCCATCCTTGCGACCTTCTGTCCAAGACTCATCTGATGCAACGAACTCCCCTTTATCACCTTTTTCGATGATTAAAACCCTACCGGTAAAAGGCATATCATTTAACTTTTGGTAAAGTAGTCCATAACGTGACTCAAAGTAGTTTCCATATTCCTCAATGGTAACTTGAAAAGCGTCTCCGCTTACCCCAATCATTTCTTGAGAAGAATTCTGGGAAGGTACAGGGTTTTGCCTGTAAACATTTTGACAAGAGGAAAATATAAGCACGCATAGCACAGAAATGGGCGATATCAGATTTCTCATGTTTGAGATATTGATGAATTTAGTGGTAATTGCAAGTTTGAAGAATTGGTTTTTACAATGTTATTGTCAAAAAATTCGAAATGTGATTTAGGATAATTTAATAATTAAGCTCAACCTTCCCTCCCTAATCCAAACACAATGAACATCGAAGACCTAGTGCTCGTCATTCCTGCCTTTGGCATATTTGCCTTACTTTTCACTTGGTGGAAAACAAAACAGATCAACGCTCAGCCTGAAGGAACTCCAAAAATGGCAAAAATCGCCGCTAGCATACAGGAAGGAGCAATGGCATTCCTGAAAGCTGAGTACAGAGTTTTAATTGTTTTTGTAATAGCTGTAGCAGCACTTCTCTATTGGAGTGGTGCTCGTAACCCAGACAGCCATGAATATGTTGCCATATCATTTATAGTGGGTGCTTTTTGTTCGGCTTTAGCAGGCTACCTTGGAATGGTCGTTGCCACTAAGGCCAATGTAAGAACAACTAATGCCGCTCGCGAAAGCTTGGGGAAAGCACTTGAGGTTGCGTTTGCCGGTGGGTCAGTAATGGGTCTCGGCGTGGTTGGACTTGGTATTTTGGGACTTGGCGGATTATTTGCATATTTTTCACAAACTTTCAATGCCTTGGAGGGTGGTGATTCACTGAATATGACACTTTCTGTTCTGACAGGCTTTTCATTTGGGGCTTCTTCGATTGCTCTTTTTGCCCGCGTCGGCGGAGGTATTTACACAAAAGCCGCCGATGTCGGTGCCGACTTAGTGGGAAAAGTTGAAGCAGGTATCCCCGAAGACCACCCCTTAAACCCAGCTACCATTGCAGATAATGTGGGGGATAATGTCGGGGATGTTGCCGGAATGGGTGCCGATCTGTTTGAGTCCTATGTAGGATCTATAATAGGTACTATGATTTTAGGTGCGGCTATGGTAGCCGGTTCACTAAATTTCGAGGATGATCTCAATAACTTATCGCCTATTTTCCTTCCTCTAATCTTGGGTGCAATTGGAATTATCACCTCAATACTGGGTACTTTTTTGGTAAAAGTAAAGGACGGTGGGGATCCACATAAGGCTTTGAACCAAGGTGAATTCGCATCTTCGATTGCTATGGTTATTTGTGCGTACTTTGCAATCGATCACTTCTTGCCTGAGAAATGGAATTATAACAATTTCGAATACTCATCAGATGGGGTATTTTACGCTATTATTATAGGTCTAGTATCAGGATTAGCGATTGGCAAAATCACTGAGCATTACACTGGAACGAACACCAAACCCGTTAAATCGATTGTTGAACAATCTATCACCGGTAATGCAACCAATATTATTGCTGGTCTCGGAATTGGAATGTATTCCACAACCTTTCCTATTCTCATCCTTGCTGCCGCTGTTGTGGGGGCGTATGAATTAGCCGGCCTTTATGGTATAGCGATTGCCGCGGTGGGAATGCTTTCAAATACTGGAATCCAATTAGCTGTGGATGCTTACGGACCGATCTCAGATAATGCCGGGGGAATTGCAGAGATGTCGGAACTACCGAAAGAAGTGAGGCAAAGAACAGATAAACTTGACGCCGTGGGGAACACCACTGCTGCAATCGGAAAAGGATTTGCCATTGGTTCCGCAGCACTGACTGCTCTTGCACTTTTTGCCGCTTTTAAGGAAACCGCTGGTATTACTACAATTGATGTATCAGCACCGAAGGTAATGGCAGGACTTTTTATTGGCTCAATGCTTCCTTTTCTTTTTAGTGCTCTTGCTATGGGAGCTGTTGGGCGAGCCGCAATGGCCATGATTCAAGAGGTTAGGCGTCAGTTTAAAGATATACCGGCACTCAAGTCTGCCCTTGAAATTATGAACAAAAATGAAGGTAAGCCTTCGGAAGAGTGGAGTGAAGAAGAAAGAAAGAAATTCGATGAAGCTATTGACTCAGCTGAATACGGAAAATGCGTTGAAATCTCGACCCAGTCAGCGATTAAGGAAATGGTTGCTCCCGGTCTTGTTGCTATCCTCACACCAGTTGCTATTGGCTTTGGTGGCGGAGCGGTTATGCTTGGAGGACTGCTTGCAGGAGTTACTGCATCAGGAGTATTAATGGCCCTATTCCAGTCAAATGCTGGTGGAGCATGGGACAACGCGAAGAAAATGGTTGAAGAGGGCTATGAAATTAACGGGGTTACCCACGCCAAAGGTTCAGAAGTGCACAAGGCAACTGTGGTTGGAGATACTGTCGGTGACCCACTTAAAGACACATCCGGACCATCTCTTAACATACTACTAAAATTAATGTCCGTAGTTGCCTTGGTTATGGCACCTTTTATCAAAGTTTAGGATCTTTCACCTGTCGACCTAGCAAAAATAGATCTTCCATCTGGACTTTCCTTATAGTAGGCAGTACCGGCTACAAAAATATTTACCCCTACATCAAGGCAGGGTTGAACATGTTCGGGGCAAACGCCACCATCAACCTCTATAAGAAACTTGTTGCTCGAAGTTTCCCTAAGTTGATTAAGCTGTCTTGCCTTCTGTAACACATCGCTAATGAAACTCTGGCCTCCGAATCCTGGATTAACAGTCATACATAAGACTAAATCAACATCTACCTGCTCTAAAAGTTCAATTATATCACTCACTGGGGTAGATGGATTGATGGCAATGCCGACCTTTTTCCCCAGCGATTTTATTCGTTGAACCGTTTCAATATGATTGTAATTAGGTTCAATGTGTATCGTGATCAAATCAGAACCAGCCTCTGCGAATGCATCGATGTAAAGATCTGGATTATCAAGCATCAAATGAACATCAAAAAAAAGTTCGGATTTTTTGCGCAAATCGGAAACTGTTTGGGGACCAAAACTAAGATTTGGAACAAAATGTCCATCCATTATGTCTAAATGTATCCACTTTCTTCCGTCAGATTCAGCAATATTTAATGCATCGGCTAAATTTGCATGGTTACCAGCTAAAATTGAGGGTGCTAGAAAATTTTTCATAATCTTTTAAGATAATTCTATTTCCATCCGAAATTCTCGACTAATCTTGAAATTCTCTTGGATAAACCAATAGATAAAGATTTCATTGGTTGTCTCGATAACGGAGAAGATATTGTGCTTTCTCTTAGCACGGAACTGTTCTCTTTGATTAATTTCTTATTTATTAATTTATCCCCGTTTTTACTTTCAAGTGTTACATAGGCACTAATATCAGCGGTAAAACCAGATGCCAATAAAGTGTCCTGAGAGTTGTAAATCTCAACACTTTTACCAAAATTGTCCAAAGATACTTTCAGAATAAAATCGGCTTTATTTTTAGCAGAGGTTAGTTCAAATGTACCAGTTCGAATAATCTCTTTCCTTAAGTTACTGCTTAATAAAGATCCGATTTGTGGAGCGGTTGAATCATTTCGAGTAATTTCGACAAAAAGGACCCTCGAATTCAAACTCTTTGTTTGGTGATTTTCGTACCGGCAACCAAAAGAAATATATAGCGTTAATGAAAAGAAAAATAGTGTGCCGAAAATTTTATTCATTTCCAGTTCTTAGCTCAGCAACTTTCTTTTCGGCTTCACGGGCTGCTTTTGATTCTGGGGCAGTGGTTATAGCTTCATTATAAAATTGCAGGGCGGGCTTGTTTCCAAGTTCTCGCCAATGAGTAAGGAAATATTTTCCATATTTTTCAACATATTTTCCAACTACTACCTTACTTGCAGACAGGGTTTCTCTCATTTTACGCCTTCCCTCTTCTGCAGAAACTTTCCTTTCCCTGGCTTCAACTAGGCGGGATTTGTAATTTTCTAACGATTCGTGTTTACTTTTGGGCGGAGATTGTGGAAATAATATTAAATAATCTTCATAAAAATTTAATGCTTTTAATGTAGCTCCTTGATCGTAGGCAGGACCAGCAACACGGTCTTCAAAAATTGATGCCAACGAGTAGTAAGCTTCTTCACATAGATAATTTTCAGGATATAAATTAATCAACCTTTCTAGTGCGTCTACTGCCTCTTCCTCTTTTTCATCCTTAATCGCAATTTCAGATAAGGCCATCAGGGCACGAGGAGCAAACCTTGGTCCCCGAGCAAGACTTGCGATCTGATTTAATCGCAACCTGTCTTGGCTACCCGATCGAAATCTTGGCAAAAATCCCCATTTTTTTGGAAGTTTGTCGTTTGCGAGTCGTTCGGCAATTCTCATCAATGATTCAGCAACACGCTCAAAATCATAATCTGTGTAAGCCTCTGCAATTAAACGAAGACGAGCAAAAGCCTTTTGCCAGTCGCCTCTATCTTCACGAATTTTCGCAGCACGATAAAGAGCTTCGGGTCCTGTTTGTACTTCTTTATTATTGGAATCAATCCTCAAGTCGGAACGGCGTTTGGAAAACTTCTCATAAAGATTCAAAGCTTCCTTGACGTCACCGTTCTGTTGAGCTTTTTCAGCATCAAGAAACCACTCCCTTGCCTGCTCATCCGAAATTGGATCACGGTTCTTTTTAAAAAAGCCTGTTCCCGGAAAAAGAAATTCTTTATCCTGCGAATGGATGCCCCTCCGGTTTTTTTCACCAGGGGATATAGCAAACGATTGAGTAGCAATTATAAGAAATGTAGTAAGAAAGAAAAAAATAAATGTTTTCATAAAAAAGAAAGTTTAAAACCGAACAAGAACAGCTGACCAAGTCAAGCCTGCTCCAAACGCAACCATTAATCCGAGTTGGTCTTTTTGAACAAAAGATGTTCGCCTTGCCTCATCGAGTGCAATGGGAATGGAAGCAGCAGAAGTATTTCCATACTTATCCAAATTACAATAAAATTTCTCCAGGGGAATATCCAGCCTCTGGGATAAGCTTTCCACTATTCGAGCATTAGCCTGGTGGGGAATAACATGGTCAACATCGCTTTCTTTATATCCGTGTTCGGAAAGAATTTCCC
>MDTB01037754.1_pt1 | contig 12548 bp, 11 predicted proteins | sample 811161 | NCBI WGS metagenome assembly MDTB01 (sample SAMN05326650, study PRJNA326480) | marine metagenome | isolation source: seawater | place: Mediterranean Sea | collected 2009 | reverse complement strand
GCTATATTCAGGGAAGGCGCGCGCTTATCTCATCAAGCAACATATTGACTTTGACGACATCTCCCCCGCCAGCCCCGAATACGACGCGGAAATTCGACCCGCCATTGGGCGCTGGATCATTCCGGTTATGGTGACGCCAGACAACGAGATCGTGCAGGACGGCACGGATATTATCGACTGGTTTGAGACACAGAACATGGCGCGCCTACCGGCCTATCCGCGAACCCCGCGTCATCTCATCGCCTCGCTCATCATGGAGATGTTCGGCGGCGAAGGGCTTTTACGTCCGGCCATGCATTATCGCTGGAATTTTGACGAGGATAATCTCGATTTTATTTTGCAACAATTCGGATTGTTTGCCTTGCCGCAAGTGCCGGTTGACCAACGTCATGATATGGCGCTGCACGCCGCCAGCCGCATGCGCAAAGCAGCCGTCGCGTTTGGTGTCACCCCCGAAACGGCACCGGAAATCGAAGCGGCCTATCACGAAACCATGGCCGATCTTGATGCGCATTTTGCCGCCCACCCCTATCTGCTCGGCGGCGCGCCAACGATTGGCGATTATGGCCTGTTTGCCTCGCTTTATGCGCATCTGGGTCGCGACCCGCACCCGCTGCGGTTGATGCAAAACAATGCACAAATGCTATTTCGCTGGACCGAGCGCATGCGCAATCCGTCTTCCGATCTCGTCGAATTTACCGGGCACGATGAAAGTCTGGTGGTCGATGATGCGATACCCGACACACTGAAGGTTCTTCTGCGGCGCGTGGCCTCTGACTATCTGCCGGAAATCTCGAGCATGGTGGCGTTCACCAATGCGTGGCTGACCGAGAACATGCCTGAAAAGGGTGCGCTGGTTGGCGGTGTCAATCTGGGGCGTGGCATTGGCACATGCAACTTTGACTGGCGCGGGCAGAATATATCTGCCGTGGTCATGCCGTACCGCATTTTCATGCTGCAACGTATTCAGGACGCCTTTGACAAACTGGATGATGAAGGGCGCAGTGCTGTCGATACGCTGCTGCACGATACTGGACTTGGTGCGATCATGACAACGCGGTGTACACGCCGCGTGGCACGACGCGACAATCGCGAGATTTGGGATTAATCCATCGGCTAACGCACTTGGTATGTGGCGCTAGCTAATTTCTGTGAGAAATTCTAGTAGCGCGTCGCCATATGCCGCCGGTGTATCTTCGAGCAGAAAGTGACTGCCGCCTTTTAAAATAACCGGCTCGCGCTGGGCGGCTCCGGGGATGAAAGGACGCACAGAGGTATGACCGTTTGGCGCCACAATATCCTTGTCCGAAAATAGGCACAAAAATGGCTTATCGAAGGCGGCGAGTTTTTGGCGCGCGCGGAAATTATCGACCAGCATCGGGTTATCAAAGCGGGTCGGCAGCATTTGCGTGAACTGCCTGTTTCCAGTCAGATACCGCCAGTTTGGATAGGGTGCGGCATAGCCAGCAACCACCGCATCCGGCAAGGTGGTGGTGCATGAGGCTGCCAGCAATTTCCAATGCCGCCAGAATAAATTGAAACGCACATAAAGCTGAAATTTACGCAAGAATGACGAACCCGGCATGGCCATTTGGGAGATTTGCATCGCCGGATCGCGCACCGGCAATCCGGTATTGGAAAACGTCACACTGGCCACATGCGCCTGATGGTCAGCCATAGCACGCAAGCCAATAATGCCGCCCCAATCATGCAGCACTAAATGCACATCTGTCAGATTCAGCTTTTCGAACAGTGCCGCGCGCAGCCATTTTTCGTGCCGCGCAATCGTGTAATCCTTCATCCGGGTCGGTTTGTCCGAGCGACCCATGCCGATGAGGTCAATTGCAATGGCGCGATAGCCGGCATCGGCGAGGCGGGGCAGAATTTTGCGCCACATAAACGACCAAGTCGGGTTGCCATGCACCATAACCACAGGCGACCCATCAGCCGGGCCAGCCTCAACGTAATGCATGTCCAGCGTGCCGTCCTCGTCATCATCAAGCGTCACGAAGTTTGGCGCGAAATCAAATTCTGGAAGTGCATCGAAACAGTGATCTGGGGTTTTACGAATTTTCATCAGTTCATCCTCGGATGTCGTTTAGTTGCCGCAGGTATTCAGTGATATTAATTGCCCGCTAATGAATTATATTGACATTTAATGTGCCAATAACGATAGTTTTTTTATTATTTTATTTCTAAGTTTTTCCGCCAAAGGGGACGCGAACGCCATGTTTTCCGCCAGAACGACAAAAATAATATTGGGTGTCTTCGGCATCCTGATGCTTATTGGATTTGGTCTTTATGGCCTCGCCATGAACAGCCCGACCTTTCAAGACCGGCTTGTCACCAATGCTGCTGCGGGTGCAGTGCTTAGTGGTCAGATAGACGATTTTGGCGGCGACAAGCTCGACGTGGTTTTTTGCGGCACCGCCTCCCCCATGGGCAATGGCCCGCGCGCGCAACAATGCATTGCCGTTTTTGCCGGTGACAAGTTTTTCATTGTGGATGCAGGCGCGCGATCAGCCTCGCGCGCTAACGAGCTGGGCTTGCCGATGGGTCGCCTGGACGGGGTGTTCCTAACTCATTTCCATTCCGACCATATTTCCGCTCTGGGCGAAATCCACCTAGCAAGCTGGGTACGGGGGCGCCCCTCCAAGCTGGCAGTGTATGGCGGGCCGGGTATTAAGCAGGTCGTTGACGGGTTCAACATGGCCTATGGCTTAGACTATGGCTATCGCATTGCCCATCACGGCATGGATGTGCTGCCGCCAGCCAATACCGGCCTTGTATCGCGGCCTCTCAGAGTTGCCGAAGCTGGACTGTCGACGGTTTACGAGCAAGATGGTTTGAAAATTTCGGCCTTCGCCGTACCGCATCCCCCGATCACGCCATCCTATGGCTACCGGTTCGACTATGGCGGGCGCTCGGTGGTGATCAGCGGCGATACCAAGAAAGCTGAGGCGGTGGTTGTCGCCGCGCGCGATGCTGACGTGCTGGTGCATGAAGTTTTACAACCCGATCTGGTGGGGTCCATTGTCAATGCACTGGATGATGCCGGCATTGATGCCCTGTCGAAATTGCTGACCGATACGCTCGATTATCACACGACACCAGTGGAGGCGGCAGAGATTGCCAATGCTGCCAATGTCGACATGTTAGTGTTCAATCATTTTGCGCCTGTGCCGCAAAACCGTTTGGTTGAGCAAATATATTTGCGTGGCGTTGATGATGTGCGGCCAGCGGGCGCCGTATTGTCAAATGATGGCTTGCGGATCACCTTACCGCCCAGAACCGGCGACGGTCCGGCACCGATTGAGGTGTCTGGCCCGTAAATCAGGCGCAAATATTTTTCAGATTTGAAACGAACCTAGCTGAAATGGGCTAATTCGACACGGTTCTGAAGCCGATATGACTGGTTGGCAGGCCCGCCTCTTGCGACTGGCGTGCGGCGGCCCGATAGCGGCGGCAGAAATTTGGCGCGCATAAAAATGATCCGCCCTTGATCCGGTATACCGCTTCGCCATTTGCAGGTGTAGTAGCAGAGGTAGTGACAGGTGCAGTGGCAGATGAACTAGCCGCCGTATCCGTCCATTCCCAGACATTGCCGATCATGTCGTATAGACCGAAATCATTCGGCGGATAGCACCCCACGGGCGCTCGTTTGGCATAGCCATCCGCAGCGGTGTTTTGAATGGGAAACGTCCCCTGCCAGCTATTCGCCATTTCGCGCCCTTCCGGTGCACGTTCATCGCCCCACACATAAAGCGTATCGGCGCCGGCGTTTGCCGCATATTCCCATTCCGCCTCTTGCGGCAAGCGGCGTCCGGCCCAACTTGCATAGGCTTTGGCGTCCTTATGCGATACTTGCACAACCGGCTCATAGTCGCGCCCGGTAATCGTGCTTTCTGGTCCCTCTGGATGGCGCCAGTTGGCCCCTTCGACAAAATGCCACCAGCTGGGATTGGTCAGAGTTGGGGGCCGAAACACCGCCCCGCCCGCAACATTAAAGCCAAGCTGGGGTTTTTCCGCGTCGGTCACATAGCCGGTCGCGGCCACAAAGCCCGCAAATTGTGCATTGGTCACTTCCGTTGCGTCGATGTCAAACGCCTCCACCTCAACCACGCGCGGCGGCCCTTCCTCGCTGTAAACCGGATGTGCGCCCATCGTAAAACTGCCGCCTGGCAAAGCCCGGGTCGGGGCCTGCGACGCTGCACAATCTTGGGCGACGGTAATAGTCTCGTCGCCCTGACGGACATAGCCGAACAGACCAAGCGCGGCGAGCAAGCCTCCGACCAGAAAGATTATGGTGGGCTTAGATTTAGTCATACAACTCGGCCAAGGGTGGTTCGCGTTCTTCTCCGCCAAATTCATCTGGGTCAATCGCGACTTTCCATAGCGGGACTGCCAGATTTTTTCCTTTTGGCAGAGCCATTAGTCGCGCACGCATTAGTGCAATGACATCGCCATGCATCGCTGCAAGGTTCACGCTCTCAGTCGGATCGGCCTGAATATTGTACAAGGCCGTATCTCCGTTGGCGGTTATTATCATCTTCCAGTCTTCGTGAAACAACGCGATAGTACCATTAAACGCTTCAGTAATGAACGGCGCATGGGGCATGTCAGCTACACCGGACAGAGCAGGCCAATAGCTTTGCCCATCAACCGGCTGGCTCCCAAGGGTTTTGTCGCCAGCAATGTCCAGCAAGGTTGGCAGCACATCGACGATAGAAAACCGCGTCTCAAACTTGCCCGATTGAACTGAGCCGGGCCAGCTAATAATGGCTGGCACTCGAATGCCACCTTCGGTGATGGCACCTTTCGCGCCCTTTAAAGGTGTGTTGTCCGACCCGCCATCTTCAGTGTTTGTGCGCATAAACTCGATGAAACGGATTGGAATGTTGTCGCCGAAAATCCATTTCGCCGTATCCACAATGCGATAGAAAGGCGCCGGCATGCTACGATAATCCGTCAGGCCACCATTATCGCTCATAAACCAAACAAGTGTATTTTCGGTGATGCCCTGCGCGTCCAGTTCGCGCAGCACGCGCCCTATTGCCGTGTCCATCTCGCTTACCATAGCAGCGTGAATGCGGCGACGTTCGTCCTCAATATGCGCGTAGGCATCGATCGCAGCCTGCGGTGCTTCATTTGGCAAATGCGGTGCGGCCAAAGATAAAAACATAAATAGCGGTTGTTCCGCATCATGCGCACGCAAAATCCGCACAGCCTCATCAGCCTGCAAATGGGTGGCATAGCCGGTTTCGCGCACGGTTTTACCATCGCGTTGCCAATCATAATGACCGCCATGCACGTGGTCATAATAGCCGACAGCGCCACTTAAATTGCCGTAAAAACTGTCAAAACCGCGCTGGTTTGGTTGATAGGGCCTTTTGACGCCCAAATGCCATTTGCCGACCAGATGGGTCTGATAATTCAGTTGTCGCAAATATTCCGGCAAAGTATCTAGCACCAATGGCAAACCAGTTGGCGTAATTTTCGGCATAGGAGATGTAATCCCCAGCCGCACAGATGACAGGCCGGTGAGGAGCGAAGCCCGCGTCGGGCTACATACCGAATTCACATAAAATCGCGTCAGCTGCGCACCTTCGGCGGCGAGCCGGTCGAGATGGGGGGTTGCAATGTCGCTTCCGTGATAGCCAACATCATTCCAGCCCAGATCATCAGCCATGATGATGATGATATTGGGGGCGTCTTTTGCGGCGGCGTGTGCCGCAGGCGTCCCACCCACAACACTAAGCATTAAAGCGAACAGTGCGGTGCGCCAGGCTAAGCGCCCGAGAGTGATATTACTTGATGGGTTTGCAGGGTTATACGTGCTCACGCTTGCGTGCGCTTCCAAAACACGAGCATGCGCCGCGTAGTCCTGTCTTTCACAATAAACTGGTGATACAGCGCCGCGGCGACGTGCACCACAATCAGGGCAATAATCAAATTGGTACACAGCTCATGCAGTTGCCGCACTGACTGGAAAAAAGCTTCATCAGACGTACCGAAAGCCACATCAAATGCGCCGAAAATAACAATAGGCTGGCTGGCAGCACTGGCGGTAATAATGCCTGTTGCAAACAGCGCTGCCATCAGGCCGTAAAGCCCCCAATGCCCCAAATTAGCTGCGGTAACCTGCCAGCCTGGCATCTCGGCGGGCAGTTCAGCACCCCCATGGCGACGGCGGAAGTAAATCCGCAGCACAAACAGTGTTGTCAGAATGTAACCCATGGTCGCGTGGTCAACTCGCGAGGCAAAACGCGCCTCATTGTAATAGGCAATAAACCCGTCGGGGTCGCCCATGAAATTGCCAAATTTCTGGGCGATGAACAAATCGAGCATAATGAAAATGCCCATCAGCCAGTGAATGAGTTTTTGCGTAACGGCATAATCTTTTTGCATGGGACCCCTCTCTTTTTATGTCGATTTAGGAAATGAAAGTTTCGATGTGCGACCGGCGCGCGCGATGGGCCAAACGGGTTACCGCGGAAATAACCTTGACCGGCAAAGGTGGCTTTACCTCGTCGCGAAACAGCTTTTGTTGGCGCAAGCCGTTGAACCACGCGCCGACACGCGGGTGCAAACCCGTCAGCGGGTACCCCACGCTGACCAGCCGATTGGCGTAAATATACCAAGCGATATCCAGCACACTTAGCGTATCGCCCAACAAATAACGTTGACCGCGCAAGTTTTCTTCGTGGGCGTTTAGCGCATCGCGGAACGCGGACACCGCGTCTTGCGCGCGCAAATCCGGTATCCCATTATGATTTTTCATCTCCTGCCAGAAAGCCAGCTCTGCCGCTTTGTGCGCATCCGGCTTGCCGTTCACTTGACCGGAACCGGCATTTTCATATTGCTGTAATTGTTCGTCACTGCGCTGCAGCATGCCAGTTGGAACAAAAAACCGCGCGGTAATAGCGCGCAAATCAAGGTGCAGCTGGTCTTCAAAATGCAGCAGATCACCCACCTCATCCGCACGATCAGGCGGTATGAGTTCCGGCACCGGGAACTTCTTTTCCAAATAGGTGATGATGTCATTGCTCTCAATGATAACTTTGCCGTCATCAATGAGGGTTGGCACCAGCCCGCGTGGGTTAATGCCCATATACCAATCTGTTTGGTTTTCGCGTTTGACGAGGTTAATGTGATGCAGGGTTAGATCGATATTCTTGAGACCGGCATAAATCCGCAACTTCTGCGAACACGACGATCCGATAAAATGAAATAGGTGCAGGCCTTGCCATTGCAACACCTCTTTGGTCAACACATCTGACGCCGCCAGCTCTACCAAGGTCTGGCTCCTCCCCTACTCTTAATTCCCACGAAATTCTGGCAAATTTTCTGAAATTTCCATAAATCTGCGTGGCCCACCCCAACAGGATAAATTTATAATTGACAATATGTCAATTATAAATTTATCTTGCTGACATGCGAAAGCGCATGAGACGTGAGGGAGCGCATAGAGATGCAGGCCAGCCAGACAAAATCCAGACCGGTACAAAAAGCCGATATTGCGGGGCGCAAAGGCGCGCGTGCGCGCGAAGCACTGATGGATGCCGGGCTGGATTTGCTGGCTGATATGTCGCCGCGCGAGCTGACGGCCGGCAATATTTGCGCCGCCGCGCAGATGAAACGGCCAAGCTTTTACACTTATTTTGCCACTGTGGACGAACTTCTGGATGCCATGATCCGGCGCGAAATTGACCGACTGGAGGCGCTTTATGAAGCCCAAGAAGCCAAAGACGATCGCGCACTTTACCGCCTTGCGCGCATCCCGTTTAATCTTGTGCGGGTGACGCAGCGTGATAGAAATCGCGGCAAAGCGATCGTCAAGCTGATGGGCGCAGACCCGGCCTTCACCCATATGCGCATGGAAAATCTGCGCCGCGATATTAAAGCCGCGATCGGCGAAGGTAGCCTCGACATCGACGATACGCAGATTGATATTTTTATGCATGTATACGTCGCCGGTATTTTAAGCCTGCTGGCACGCCACGCCGACAAGCCCGTGCCGCCCCATGAAGCTGCTAGCGCTCTGCACATTCTATTGCGGGGCGCGGGCGGCGACCCCGGGATGTTGAATGAGATTTTGCGCAGCACCTAAGGCTAGGGCGTAAGGATAGAGTTTAAGGATAGGTATGGGTTGACCGATTATGATGTAATTATTGCCGGCTTCGGTCCGACCGGCGCGTTAGCCGCAAATTTGCTTGGGAAGCACAATATCCGCACGCTTGTCGTAGACCCGCAATCCGCCATATATGACATTCCGCGCGGCGTGCATTTTGATGGCGAAACCATGCGGATTTTTCAATCGATTGGGCTCGCCGACAGCATTATCGCGCAAAGCGCATGCAATGATTCCCTGAATTTCGTGAACGGCCGGGGTGCCTCGCTCATGAGGGTCGAGATGGATCAACTTCCACAGACAGCTGGATGGCCGGCAGATATTTTTTTCCGCCAGCCCCTCGTCGAAAAACATTTGCGCGACAATCTGCGCCAGTTTGACAGTGTGAGCGAACAACTTGGTTGGGCAGTTACCGATTTGGTGCAAGACGATAACGGCATCGAGGTGTCGCTTAAGCACGCGGATAGTGGCGATACCCAGAAACTGCATACGTCTTACCTCATTGGTGCTGACGGGGCCGATAGCCTCGTGCGTCGCTTATTGGATATTCCGCTGGAAGACATGGATTGCGATGAGCCGTGGTTGGTCGTCGATTGGGAACTGGAGCCGGATGTCTCCTTTAAGCGCGATATTTACCAGTTTTGCGATCCTGCACGCCCCGGCACGCTGGTGCCTTGCGCCGGTCAGCACATTCGCTGGGAGTTCATGGTAACACAAGGCGATAACCCTGATGCCATGGAAGAAGAAAGCGCCGTGCGGGCGATGATGGCGCCTTATTTACGGCACTTGTCGCCAGATATCTGCGCCGATCAGGGTCAAATTTTGCGCTCGAAAGTCTATGAGTTTCACGGCCTGCTGGCCGAGCAGATGCGTGACGGACGCGTGTTTTTAATGGGCGATGCAGCCCACCAAATGCCCCCATTTTTGGGTCAAGGCATGTGCGCTGGCTTGCGCGACGCTGAAAATCTGGTTTGGAAACTCGCAGGCGTATTGGGCGGGCAGTACGACCCGGAAATTCTTAACAGCTATCATAGCGAACGCCACGCGCATGTCCGCGCCGTGATCAAGCAAGCCGTGCGCATTGGTGAGATTATCCAGACGCGCGACCGCTTCAAGGCTTTCGTACGCGACACGTTTTTCCGCCTTGGTAAGTTGATACCGAAACTGATGGGCGGCATTGAATTTGGCCAGACATGGCGGCTGGGCCACGGGCTTTTATCCGGTGATCAGGCGTCTGGCCGGCAAATTCCCCAACCGGTCATGCACCGGGGCACGACGCCCGAAGAGACCGCGCGGCTTGATGTGTTTTTGCCCGAGGGTTTTTGCGTGCTGGCGATGCACGCGACCGATAAGTCCGATTTGCAAGGGGCTGCGGATAAACACCCACAGATTGGCTGCACTGTTTTGGCGCTGGGCGATGATTTGGTGGAAACCGAGGCAATGGTGTCGCGCATGGCCGCGCAATATCAACTTAGCGGATTTTTACTTCGTCCGGACCGTCAAATTTACGCCGCACTGACCAACAAAGGGGCACCCGCAGCCGACCAATTGGACGGTCATCTAGCGGTGTTGGCGCATCAATTATTCACCGGTGATCTGAAATCAGCCGCCGAATGAGCGGTTAAGAATTTAAAGTTGACACATTGTCAATTATTCATTGACAGAGGTTTAAAAACCTCACACAGTTAATTGGGCTTACAGGAGGGACATATGAGACTGGTTACTTTTACAGAAAATGGCACGACACGACTTGGGGTCATGCAGGGGCAAAATATCACGGATTTGTCGCGCGCCGCGCCGGATTTGCCGCGCGAGATGAACGCATTTTTGAGCGCTGGTGAAAGCGCTATAGAGGCCGCCGGCAATGCCGAGGGCGATGATTTTGCGCTTAACGAAGTGAAACTTCTCTCGCCCGTTTCGCAGCCCGGCAAGGTTTTGGCGGTTGCCCTGAATTATTCCGACCATCTCGCCGAAGTGCAGGAAGCAATGCCGGATTTCCCGACACCGAAGACGCCAATGCTGTTCACCAAACAAAATTCATCCGTGACTGGCCCGTTTGATCCTATTTACCTGCCGCCGGAATCGCCACAGCTGGACTATGAAGCCGAGCTTGCAATCGTGATCGGCAAAACCTGCCGCCGCGTGCCCAAGGACCGCGCGCATGAGGTGATCGCGGGCGGCATGGTGGCGAATGATGTTTCAATTCGTGACTGGCAAATGGCGTCGCAAACCATGACGATGGGCAAAAGCTGGGACAGCCATTGCCCCATGGGGCCTGCACTGGTGACGCCGGATGAACTGGATTTCGCTAACCTCGATTTCACTTGTCTGGTGAATGGCGAGCAACGCCAAAGCTCAAACACTAGCCTTCTAGTGTTTGATATCCCGACACTGATCAATCATTTGTCGACGGTCTGCACCTTGTATCCAGGTGACGTTATCTTGACCGGCACGACATCGGGGGTAGCGCTATGGATGGAAGGCCAGCCATGGCTGAAGCCCGGCGACGTGGTGACATGCGATTTCGGGGCACTTGGCTCAATTGAAAACATTGTCGAGAACGATCCAGTCGGCACGATGATCGCATAAAACAGGTGCCTGAATGATACCGCACGAGACAGAGTTCGAGCTTTACCATTATGGCGAATCCCTTTGCTCACAAATGGTGCGTGTGGCGCTGAACGAAAAGCAAATTGGCTATACATCGCATCACATGCATTTGGAGTTGACAGGCGAAAACTTGTCGCCCGCGTTCAAGAAAATCAATCCGAATGTCGTTGTGCCTGTCCTCGTGCACAATGGCGCACCGCTTTACAATAGCTGGGAGATCCTGCGCTATCTGGATAATTATGCGCCGCAACAAGGCACAAAACTCTTGCCGCAAACCGATGACGGCATGGCGGCATTGGACGGTCTGGTGCATGAAAATGCTCTGCGCAGCGACGTGGCGTTGGGTGAAAATTTCGGTACCTCAATTGCCGGTGCCAGCACGTATATCCTTGCGAACATTCTCAAGCGCCGCCCAGCCTTGAGGGTGATGTGGGATTATCTGACCAAGCACCCCGACCGCATGCGCAAGATCGCGTTTTGTGTGTTGCGCTTGCGCGGGGGTTTGCCCAAGCCACTTTACGAGAAATTTATTCGGCGCCTCGCGCAGGGTTTGGCAGATAACGAGAAACGCATGTCCGACGGACGGGCATATATGTTCGGCAATTATTCGCTGCTGGATGTGATGATGACGGCGCATTTCCATCGGCTGGAAGATGTTCATCTGGGTACGATTTTCACGTCCGAACACCTGCCGCATCTCACCGCCTATTGGCAACGCTTGCAAGCGCGACCGAGTTACAAACCGGCGATTCTCGACTTCCATAGCTGGGAATGGCGCGCCGCCATGGATGACATTTACAAGGGCCAGCCGTCACCCTTTTTACCGCTTCTGGCAGATGAGCTGGGCAAGCGTCTCGCAAACCAGACGTAACGAAAGGACATGCAATGAGCTATGATATTGATGAGGAAAAAATGGCTGCAGGCGCGGCCATTGTCGAGAAACTGGGCCTGCTGTCGAAAGCAAATCCATCACTCGGGGATGACTTGCGGGCGCACACTTTGCAGGCTTTGTTCGGCACAATCTGGACACGCGACGGGCTCGAATTACAACAACGCAGCCTCATAACCCTGACGACGCTGATTGCGCTTAACCGCGAGCATGAGCTGGTTCTGCATTTTCGCGGGGCACGCAATCTCGGCATAGACCGCGCGACCATTGAAGAAGTTATCTTGCACGTAGCCCATTATGCAGGCTGGCCGGTGGCTATCACCGCCAGCGGCGTTCTGGATACTGTGTGGAAGGAAATGGATGAGGAGATGACCCAATGACCCAACCAATTGCAAAAGTTTCTGACATTATTTTTGTGCGCTTTCAGTTGCGTGACCTCGGGGCACAAGCCGAATATCTGGAAGATTTTGGCATGATCGCTGTAACCGAAAACGCCGACGCAAACTCGATTTACTATCGCGGCACAGGCACAGACGCATATATTTATACTGCCCAAAAAGGCGACGCAGATGCCTTCATCGCCGCAGGCTATGAAGTGAACACGATTGAGGAATTAGAAGCGCTGGCGGCATTGCAGGGGGCCGAGATCGAAAATGGTGATGCTATCATTGGCGGCAAGATGGTGCGTCTCACTGACCCGGATGGGCTAGGTGTCGAGGTTTATCAGGGCGTTAACAAATCAAATCCGATTGATGAAAGCGTGCCAGTTCTTAACTCTGGTAAACAGAAAAAACGCCTGAACGAGACCCAGCGCTTTGGCAATGGGGCGGATGAATGGGAAATCGACAGTGCGGGCAATATGCGCTACGCGCTGCCAAGCAGTGTGATGCGGCTGGGGCATACCGCGATTAATGTGAG
>MDTB01238173.1_pt1 | contig 12549 bp, 11 predicted proteins | sample 811161 | NCBI WGS metagenome assembly MDTB01 (sample SAMN05326650, study PRJNA326480) | marine metagenome | isolation source: seawater | place: Mediterranean Sea | collected 2009 | reverse complement strand
TTCAGATCGTTCTCCAGATTCAAGAGTTATAGAAGGCCTCATTGGAACTGGCGGAACTGGCAAAACAGCCAAGATCATATTTTCAGGCCTAGTTATTTTTGGATTAAATCCTAAACATAATAAATCAGAATCGGGAATTTTTTCGAGACGTGATCTGACTTCTTTTGGTGTTAATTTTCTACCTTCTTCACGGAAAGTAGTTGGCTTATCAAGGGTAACTTTAATTTTTTCTTCACCACAATGTGGGCAAGTTTTTGACTTTGCAGCTTCCCTTATAGCTCTTCTTGATATCCCTCCAATAGAAACTGTAGTTCCTGCATCAGAATCGATTAAAGCCTGAATTTGCTTATTGTAATGATCTATTCTGTCTTGAGTTAGCATAATGCGGCCTGAACTTGGATGAGTTGCATTCAAAACATCTTTAACAGTTTTTGAGTATCCAGAATGAATTACAGGCATTGCAAGATCAATGTGGCCAAAGTGGCCAGGATCTTCATCCATTTTACGCCCACTTGTTTTACATCTTAGACCTGGTTCAATAACTCCCATATGTAAGTCCATTAACCCCATAGGAATTGGAAACCCGTCATCATCGTATGTATCAGCAGTTATTACTTTTGTAGAAGATAATTTACGAAATTCCTTTGGACCCATAAGCGCAAAGTCTATTCTGCCAATTCTTTTTGGAATCATTTCCCTCATGATAAATCCTCCAAGCGAAGTCTAGCAGCAATACCAAGCGATTTCAACTCCTCCAATAATAGTTTGAAAGCATAGGACATAGAAACAGGATAGATTGACGTATTGTCACCCATTGGCGAAGTCAAAACTCCCCTTCTATCCAGATATCCAATGTGTCCAGTTTTACTATCAACATATTGAACGGTTTTGTCACTTTCATCTAACAATCTATCTTTGATAACCATTGAAGCTCCATGAGCAATTAAACAATCACGTTCCATTTCTCCAAATCTCAAACCTCCCATTCGAGCCCTACCTTCTGTAGGTTGTCTAGTTAGAAGTTGAACAGGTCCACGAGATCGTGCGTGCATTTTTCCTGAAACCATGTGGTGTAATTTTTGATAATAAATCACTCCAATGAAAATTTCAGCATCTATTCTACGACCTGTTTGCCCGTCGTACAATACTTCTCTTCCACTGTGTTTGAAACCATATTCAGCAAGTCCTTTTCTCAAATCGACTTCTTTTTCACCAGAGAAAGCACTTCCATCAACAGGTCTTCCTTCCATACTTCCTACTTTTCCACCAATCATCTCTAAAACATGAGCAACAGTCATACGAGATGGAATGGCGTGAGGATTAATGATCAAATCAGGAGTAATACCTTGTTCTGTGAAAGGCATTCCTTCAGGAGGAACCATGTGTCCAATAACTCCTTTTTGTCCATGTCTACTTGCAAATTTGTCTCCCATTTCAGGAACTCTTTGGTCTCTAACTCTAATTCTTGCTATTCTTGAACCATTTTCAGTTTCAGATAGCATGACGGAATCTACAACTCCCTTTTCACCATGTCTTACCGTCAATGATGATTCTCTAACTTTTTGTGGAGTTAAGAAATCAGTTGGTTCAGCTAGGAAACGAGGAGGGCTTGTTTTTCCAATTAGCACTTCTTTACCATGTAAATCAATTTCAGGATAAATTAGTCCATCTTCTTCAAGATAGAAATAAGCTTCTTCAGAACGTGCGCCTCTTACCTCAGGACCAGGAATAACAAATCTATCTTCTTGACCTCCAGGATATCTCCTTTCCTCAGACATATACGTTCTTACGAAAGTAGATCTTCCAAGACCACGGTCAATAGATCCTCTGTTGAAAATTAAAGCATCTTCCATATTATATCCATGGTAAGACATAACAGCTACAACCATATTCTGACCGGCAGGTCTTCTTCTCAAAGTATTATATTTCATTGCTTCAGTTTGAAGCATAGGTCTTTGTGCATAGTGCATTAAATGTCCACGAGTATCTGGCCTAATACGATAATTTGCTTGCCCCATTCCTAGAGACTGTTTTGACATACCTGCACCCATCGTACATCTTGGGGCAGAGTTATGTTCAGGGAAAGGAACGTTAGACGTAGCTACTCCTAAAATAACCATAGGATCTACTTCCATATGAGTATACTTGTGAGTTTTTTTGTTAACTTTTAAAGCGTCATCATTTAAAGCAATTAAACAATTTTCTTCTTCTTCAGCATCAATATATTCTATTACTCCTTTTACGATTAAATCTCCCCATTCGAATTTACCCTCTACAAGACTTTCCACGTCTTTATCTTTTAGAGCCAATTTATTATTTCTATTGACAACGATAAGAGGTCTTCTAATTCTTCCAGGATCACTATTTATGATAACATCATTAAGAGATTCATCGTATCTGACATTTACAACATCACTAATTAGATTCTTTTTTCTGCGTTGTCTTATTTCAGCAGCTAAATCGATTGGAGCTTTGTGAGATCCAATTAAGTCTCCGTTAAAGTAGACTTTACCATCTTCAGAATCTGCTTTTTCGATATCTTGTATATCCAAGCCTTCTAAGCTTTCCAATACGATTTCGTTTGGTACATTTTCAGAAACGTCAACCATAAGTGCTAGATTTTTAACTAAACCACAATTTTGACCTTCAGGAGTCTCATTTGGACATAATCTTCCAAATTGTGTTGGGTGCAAATCACGAGCTTCGAAATGAGGCTGGGATCGAGTAAGTGGCGATATGACTCTTCTAAGATGTGAAAGAGTAGCCATGTTACAGGTTCTATCTAACAATTGAGATACACCTGCCCTTCCTCCAGTCCAATTACCGGTAGCCATAGCGTGCATTATTTTGTTTGTTAAGACATCCCTTCTCACAGCATGGTGCACTCTATTTTCCTTTCTTTTTGAATAGGAACGTTCCATTTGATATTTCATATCATTAAGAAGTGCTTGCAATCCAGAACGGAATAATTCTTCCATCAGATTTCCAGCTAGTTTTAATCTTTTGTTAGCGTAGTGGTCTTTGTCATCAGCTTTCCTTTCTCCACGATTTAATTCTAAAACTTCTCGAGCCATACGACCTAAGAAGACGGCTTTCTTTCCACGTGCTTCAAAAGTAGTGCTTAGATGAGGCAGTAATGTATTATCAAGAATGTAATTAATTCTTTTTCTTCTGTATTCTTTTGATTGACCTGCAGCAAAGCGACGCTCTAAGTATTCAAGAGCTTCTTGGGTGGTGTAAATTCCTTCTGTATTGTGAACTTCTTCTATATTTGCTAAAATTAAATTTTGCATTTCACTACGATTTTCTGGATTAACATTACTCATAATTTCATCAGCAGATTCCATTCCTAGAGCCATCATCAAGATAGCTAGTGGAACTTGTCCTGATGCAACAGGTATAGAAACAGAAAGAATACCGTCTTTCTTCTTTTCAACAACAGTTAGTGCTCTAAAACCTTCTCTTTGTGAGAAAACTTTAGCTAGTTCAGTTTGTCTTTGATATCGTTCTTCACTCTCGACCATTACTCTGTTAGGAGCCAAATCTTCTAAACAAACGAGAACTCTTTCTGTACCGTTGACAATGAAATAACCGCCAGGGTCCTCAGGATCTTCAGATTTTGATTTTAAACCATTTTTGTATTCAGTATCGCTGGAATTCTCTCCAGTCAAATGACTTCTATGTAAATTACATAAAATAGATTTTACCATAACTGGCATGTTTCCGATTTCTTCTTCAACTTCTTCGATTTCGATACCTTCTTCAATTATTGTAAAATTCAGATAGATAGGAGCTGCATAGGTCATATTACGCAATCTAGCCATCATAGGAATAGAGTCAGTTTGCGATCCATTGGCTTCGTATACCATAGGTCTTCCAATTCTTATCTTGCCCATGTTTACAACAACATCCAAATCTCCCAATTCTAAGCGAATTGCACCTCTCAATGACTCATCAGCACCTACAGAGATATTGTCTACAACTCTTTGCATCCACGGTGATGCATTCTTTTCATGAGGTAAAAAATCATTAAATGAACCTAATTGGTGATTTACAAGTGCCGCACTTGGTCCCGAAATACTTCTGCTTTTGAAAAACGCTTTGATTAGTTGACGATTTTTATTCATTCTTCCACCACCACTCGGTATGCTAAATTTGAACCAGCACTTTCACTTACTCTGTGAATTTCTATAACATCTCCAGGATTTGCTTCTTTGTCCAAAGCTTTCAAGGCAGGATCTTTGAGTAAAATACGAGGCAATTGCTCTCTTAATACATTCAAAGGTTCTAGTTTTTCTTCAACTTCGGAATCATCAAGCAATACATGCTTGGGTACAAGTTTGTTTAGCCATAAGATGTTGTCATTCATTTTTTTTCTCCTTCAAAAGTGAGACAAATGCTGGTTTCTGTCCCTCTTTTCCCGGTTTTCATAGTGCTTCCTTTCCAATAAAACACCTGGCGGGCCTGAAGGGATTCGAACCCTTGGCCGTCCGGTTAAAAGCCGGACGCTCTACCTAGCTGAGCTACAGGCCCTTGTGTCCTCTAACCATGAACAGATGAAATACTGGAGCTTGTGGCCAGTCGAGTAGTTTATATAAATTCTACGCTTAAAATAGTCAAAATCACCCTCTATAGAGGAGTAAACAGGAGATATGTGGTCGGTTTTAGATTGCATACTTATTTTTTCTTTTAGTTTTATAGGGATTAGTATATAAAAGACTTTTAGAAAAAAATATACGGCAATTTTTAACATCCCATCCCTTTCGGACGTCATGCCAAGAGTGGCCATACTCACTAGCGGAGGAATTGCTCCTTGCCTATCTGCATCTATCGGAGGGTTGATTGAAAAATATAATGAAATTTCTCCAGATTCAGAAATTATAGGATATTTGCATGGATACAGAGGATTATTATTAGGAGAAAGCATAAAATTTTCGAAAAAAGTTAAAGAAAATTTCTCAATACTTTATGAGTTTGGAGGTACACCCATAGGAAATAGTCGTGTAAAACTCACTAATGTAGATGATTGCGTTAAGAAAGGTTATGTTTTAGAAGGAGATGATCCGCTTGAAATTGCTGCAAGTCAACTAGAAGATGATAAAATTGATATTTTGCATACAATAGGTGGTGATGATACTAATACGATGGCTGCAGCCTTAGCAAAGCATTTGGATAAAACAGGTAAGAAATTAACTGTGGTAGGATTGCCTAAAACTGTTGATAATGACGTAATTCCAGTAAAACAGACACTAGGTGCTTGGACGGCAGCAGAACAAGGAGCTCGCTTTTTTCAGAATATTGTGAATGAAAATACTACGAGCCGTCGCCAATTAATAATTCATGAAGTAATGGGTCGACATTGTGGTTGGTTAACTGCCGGAACAGCATATGAATATATGGAATCTTTGAAAAGCATGAATTTTCTGCCAGAGCTAAATATGTCAATAGATAGATGGGCAGTTCATGCAGTTTACGTTCCTGAAATAGACGTTGATTTCCAAAAAGAATCAGTAAGGCTCCGAAAATGCATGGATGAAAACGATTGTGTTAATATTTTCTTAAGTGAAGGTGCAGGGATGGAAGCAATAGTTCGAGAACTAGAATCAAAAGGACAAGAAGTTCCTAGAGATGCGTTCGGTCACGTCCGTTTAGATGATATTAATCCCGGGCAGTGGTTTGCTAAACAATTTTCAGATGCTTTAGATGCAGACAAAACGTTAATACAAAAAAGCGGATATTTTGCACGTTCAGCAAAACCAGGTAAAAGAGATTTAGATTTAATTAAGAAATCAGCATTTATGGCTGCAGAATTTGCTCTAAATGGTAACAGTGGTTTAGTAGGTCTAGATGAAAATAATAATGGAGATTTGGGATTAATAGATTTACAATTAATTAAAGGAGGCAAGGAATTTGATACAAATCAGCCTTGGTTCCAAGACATGTTAATAGCAATTGGCCAAAAGTAAGCCCTAAATCATTTTATCAGGCAGTTTACTCAGTAACATGAACAAAGAAAGTTTAGCTAAAGTGGCTAGCGACATTGTCTCATCAGGGAAGGGAATTTTAGCAGCTGATGAAAGCACGCCAACAATGGGAAAAAGGTTGGAATTAATTGGTCAAGAAAATACAGAAGAAAATCGTAGAGATTTTCGTCAGGCCCTCTTTGATACAGAAGGTATGGAAGAGTTCATATCAGGAGTAATTCTTTTTGAAGAAACTTTGGAACAGAAATCAGCTGAAGGAGTAAGACTTTCTAAAATTTTAGAATCAAAAGGAGTTTATCCTGGAATAAAAGTGGATAAAGGCGCACATCCTATGGATGGTTCACCTTCTGAAAAGTTAACAAAAGGACTCGATGGTCTTTATGAAAGATGTTTAGATTTTTATAAGCTAGGAGCAAGATTTGCTAAGTGGCGAGCAGTGATAACCATTGGAGAGAACATTCCTACAGATGAATGTATCAAAGCTAACGCATCAGCTCTTGCCAAATATGCGCGAGCTTGTCAAGATGCAGAATTAGTGCCAATTGTTGAACCTGAAGTGTTGATGGATGGAGATCATACAATTGAAAATTGTTATGAAGTTTCGGAAAAAACACTTAAAACAGTATTTGCAGAGTTAGAAAATGAAGGGGTTTATTTGCCCGGAATTTTGTTAAAACCAAATATGGTTGTTTCAGGTAAAGATTGCCCCGTTCAAGGAGATATGGAAGCAGTAGCAGAGTTAACAGTCAAATGTTTGAAAGCGTCAGTACCGGCAGAAGTTCCAGGTATAGTATTTCTATCAGGGGGTCAATCTGAAACAGAAGCTACAGAGCATTTGAATGTTATGAATGAAATGGGAGATTATCCTTGGGCTTTGAGTTTTTCTTATGGTAGAGCTTTACAGCAATCAGCATTACATACTTGGAATGGAAATAATGCCAATTTAGAATCGACATATGCAGTTTTCTATCATAGAGCTGAAATGAATTCAAAAGCTTGCCATGGTGAATATTCGCCATCACTTGAAATTTAATGAAAAAAGCCACATTAATTATAGCAGTCATGCTTCTGATAACTGGAGCTAGTGGTGCATATGGTTATTTTTTTATTTATGAATCGGATGATTCAAAAATTGTAGTAGTTGAAGAAGAACAAGTTCAGGAGACGAACGAGACTGCAGAAGAAGAACCGGAAGAGCCTGAAGAACCGGAAGACCCTCCAGCGGAAGATAATGGCACATTCTTTAGAGGAATAAGAGACGAATGTTTTGAACACAATGGGATAGAGAGATGTTGGATTTTGTATGTTCCAGAACAAACAGATGATACTCAGTCGATACCTTTGATATTTGATTTACACGGATTAGAAAGAACAGCACAACAACAGTACAATATGACAGATATGGATCGAATTGCAAGAGAAAATAATGCGATTATCATTTATCCTCAAGGATTTGGAAATTCATGGAATTTTAGAGAATGTTGTGATCCAGCACGAGAAGAAGGAATAGATGATTTTGGCTTCATACGCACTTTAGCTTTACAAATGATAGATACTTTCCCAATTGATTCAAATCGAATTTATTCTACAGGGTGGTCTAATGGTTGTGCAATGTCTCAAGCACTTGCGAATGAAGAATCTAATCTAATAACTGCAGTAGCTTGTATGTCGATGTACTTTATAGGAGATCAAGATTCTAGTTACTCGGCAATACCTATTATGGAAATTCATGGATTTTTGGACCCAATTGCGCCCTATGCCCACGTAGGCCCTACAGGATTCTTCTTTCAACAAGAAGTTTGGAACACTGGCGCAGTTCAAAATTTATACACTTGGAAAGAAATGAACGGATGTTCAGGCAATACACCTATTTTAAGCGAGCAAGATATTTATCACAATGTTCAAGAATTTACAGATTGTGACAACGGTTCTGAAGTATCACTCGTAACAATTCATGGAGGAACTCACAATGTATATGTCAAAAACGACCCCGGTTCTCCAGAACCGGGCAACCAAGGTACAGTAGATACAGCTCAGATTGCTTGGGATTTTATGAGTAGATTTTCTAAATAATAAATCTTATATCTGCCAAGGAGATATGAAAAACATGAGCACAGAAAAGAAAGTAAAACTTTCAGAGGGCGAAGCTCTAAAGAATAAAGATGCCAAAGCTTCAGACAAGAAGATCCAAATTTGGATTCCTAAGTCTACAATAGCTTACGAAGAAGAGAAGTTAAAGTTACAGATTGAACTTCTCAAATTGCAAAATCATGTGAAGAAAACAGGGCAAAGAGTAGTCATGCTATTCGAAGGCCGCGATGCAGCAGGAAAAGGAGGAACAATAAAGAGAATTCGGGAGCATTTAAATCCTCGAGGTGCACGAGTTGTAGCTTTAGAAAAACCAAGCGATACTGAGCGAACTCAATGGTATTTCCAGAGATATACAGATCATTTACCTTCAGCAGGAGAAATGGTTCTTTTTGATAGGAGTTGGTACAATAGAGCGATGGTTGAACCTGTAATGGGCTTTTGTAGTGATGAACAACATAAGAAATTTTTAAAATATGCACCAATTTTTGAGCGTATTTTGGTAAAAGAAGGAATAATTTTGATAAAATTGTATTTCTCAGTTTCTAAGAAGATGCAATTAAAACGTTTTGAAAAGAGATCCAAAGATCCGTTAAAACAATACAAATTATCTCCAGTAGATATGCAGGCACAGGATTTGTGGGGAGAATATACGATGCGTAAATTCCAAATGTTATTGGAAACTAATACTACTTTGTCTCCTTGGACTATAGTTCGTTCAGACAACAAGAAAAAAGCGCGAATCAATTGTATGAAACACATTCTTTCTAAAATGGATTATGAGGGTAAAATACCAGATGAAGAACTTACGCCCGATTCTAAAATTCTTATTAGTGGAATAGATGAATTAAAGTTGATGGAATCTAATCTAGCGAAACCTCATAAGCTGCCAGGTTAAGATTCATAACTTTTTTAATCCAGTAAGTAGAAATGAATTTGAGGCCTATGCAAGAAATCAACCGTAGTCGAAAATTTATAGCATTTGTTGTTATCTTGCTTTTTTCCATGACCACCTATCAAAATATTAATTTTGATAAATTGTTTGACTATTACGAGCATAACGGGAACAAAGAATATACTTTAGAGAGTGATGGATGGAATGTTGATTTAGAATCTGACTATCATAGGCAATCAGAATTTAATGCCATGTTTTCTGAACTAGAAAGCCGAGATTATCCTGCTACTAGCGTAATATTAGTCAAAAATGGGACACTCGTTTACGAAAAATATTATGATGATTTTAGCTACAATACAGTATTCAATACATATTCAGTGACAAAGAGTTTTACTTCGGCATTAGTTGGAATAGCAATTGATAAAGGACTGATCAATAGCGTAGATGACCCCATATTGGATTATTTTTCAAATGAGACTTTTGATTATAATTCTGAATATAAACAAAAGGTAACCATTCATCACATTCTTACAATGACTTCAGGTTTTGACTATGGTGAAGATCCGGCGCTTGCACCGACAGTTGAAGGGTCAAGAGCCGAATTTGTACTGAACAGCCCCGTAAAACATGAACCAGGATCTGTCTGGGTTTATGATTCCCATGCGCCATCTATACTAATTAGAATAATTGAAATTCAATCAAAGATGTCAATTTTAGAATTTGCAAATAAGAATCTCTTTGAACCTTTGCAAATTAGTAATGTATATTGGATTAAGGATGATTCAAATTTGGCATTTGGAGGTTTTGGATTATATTTGACCCCTAGAGAAATGGCTAAACTAGGACAATTATACGTTCAAGGAGGTATTTGGAATGAAACCCGTATTGTATCTGAAGATTGGGTTAATCAATCAACCATTAATCATTTAGACTCAGATATAAAATTCATTTATACTACTAAACCATCAGATGGTTATGGTTATCTTTGGTGGGTCTATGATGGTTACTATATTGCCTCAGGACTTCATGGACAAAGAGTAATTGTTAATCCAGAGCAAGATTACGTTTTGACTTTTACATCTTTGGATGTTACACAAATTGGTGCTAATGCACTTCATGAAATACTGATAAGTGGCGAGGCTGGGCCATGGAGAAAACCAATGAATGAGTATTACTTACGCTCTCTTCCTTCTTTGGGTTTCTTCCTTTTTCTTTTTACTGCCGTAAACTTTTCATTCATAAAATATGGATTGAAATCAAGTGCAAATGAGAAAATAGAAGGAAAAGAGATTTTGCTAAACTCTTTCGCATCCTCCTCTTTTATGGTATTTTTTAATTTTTTAATTATCTTATCAGTTATTTTTTCGGTTCTTGACTTCTTTTTCGGAATCCCTAGAGGATTTATGCTATTTCCTCTTTTTCAAATGTTTACGTTATTTTCTATCTTTTTATTTGTAATATCTTCAATTCTTTTTGAACGAGAATTACTAAATCAAAAATATTCAATCTCTTTGAGTAGTACTCTCAAATTCTTTTTGCCTAAAAATATTATACTTATCATTTCATTAACTTTTATTTTGTTTAATGTTTACTTGGAGATGATTACAGAATATTCAGCTTAGAAGGGTCCTACTGCGTCTCCAATAAAGAGAACAATAGTCGCACTAACTGTAATCAATACATTATCATCTATTGGCCCGAATTCGTATCTTTCAACAAAAGTGGCAACAATCGCAGCAATTACGCCCCATATAGGTAAGGCAGGGTCAGACAAGCTACCCAAATAATATCCCATAGGAATGCAGACAATTGCCATGAAAACATTTCCAATTGGATTTTTTGTTCTGTATCCAAATTTTATATTTCTTGCAATTCCTGTTACTCCATCTCCAAAAGCCATGAAAAGTAATGGCATTATTGCTAGGTAAGGATCTCCAAGTACTTCCCAAAGAATGTAGACAGAAACGCCAGCCATAAAGCAGAAATTAACATCATTTTTGTTATCGTTAGTTTGAACCCAGTAAAGTAAATGTCCGGTATAGTATGGTATGTACGTAATTATAGTAAATACAATCCCAATGTAAAGTGCATAAATCGGTTCATCGAGTATGGAAGGGGCCATAGCACCTATTAGACCTCCACAAAACATATGCAATATTTTTCTATTGTAATAGATTGCCACATTTTCCTTCATATTGCGCGCCATCATAAATTCAAAAACCCACTTGGTTCCGAAGATAATGAACAAGCCATAAACGACAATCGCGAGAAGAAGAATGTTTTCGTCCACTAATCTATATTTTGCACTATTCTACTTAAGATAATGTGTAAAAAGGGATTGATAATACTTGTTTATGCGTCCATTCCATCTTGCATTTCCAGTAGATAATTTAGACAAAACTCGTGAATTTTATACAAAGATTTTAGGTTGTAATGAAGGTAGAAGTTCAGATAGATGGATTGATTTTGATATGTATGGCCATCAAGTTGTTGCACATTTAGTAGATGAGTTAGATGATGTGGCCACTAATGCAGTGGATGGTGATAATGTTCCTTCTAGTCATTTTGGAGTAATTTTAGAGATGGAACAATGGAATCAGCTAGCAGATAACTTAGTCAAGTTAGGCATAGAATTCATAATTGAGCCACATATTAGATTCAAAGGTGAATCTGGTGAACAGGCTACAATGTTTTTCTTAGATCCGTGCGGTAATGCACTCGAATTCAAAGCTTTCAAGAGCGATGATATGATTTTTGCTACAGACTAACACCAATCGGTGTTGTATTTCCAAGTTATTGAATCATTTTCTTGAAGTATTAGGCTTGAAGCTCCAACTGATGATGAATCGCCATTGTAGATTAATTCCCAATAGCAAGGACTTCCTGGAACTCCATCTATCTCATCAATGAATGCGCCATTGAAAGATGAATACCACGTAAATTTCAATCCAAAATTTCCTTTACTTGCTTCCACTGTGGCATTAAACGCCGACGTATCATCAATCACAGTTACGTTATAACTTACAGTAGTAACATTTGTGTTAGCAGTAGCATTTGCTTCCATTCCATTATAATCAATAGTTACAGTTACATTAGCAATATCAACATCAGGTTGCTGGTAAATGACTCTGTCAATGTATTCTTTTGTATCGTCGTCTTGCAAGGCCATAAAGCCACCCCAGGCGACTAAATTTACTACGACAAGTCCCGCTACAATTTGCATAAGATTTTCATTCATGTTACTACTTTACCGAGAATGAGGTATATTATTTTTTGCATTCAATAATAGAATCCTAATAGGATAAGCATCTTTTTATAGTATGTTGCTTGGAATCAAGTATGACGAGACGTTCAAGGTATGCTTTGTCAAAAGTATCGGCAGATATTCCGGCCTCTCTGCTTCAACAGCTAGATGGATGGAAAGCAACAATAGAGGGAATAAGTCGCTCTCAATTAATCTCAGACTTACTCAAATGGTCTTTAGATGAAGGGGCAATAGACTCCCTATATCCAGAATGTGCACACAATCACAACCATGGACCTGAGATCGAATGTAATTGTACATTGGGGTGCTGTTAGATG
>MDTB01026167.1_pt1 | contig 12549 bp, 10 predicted proteins | sample 811161 | NCBI WGS metagenome assembly MDTB01 (sample SAMN05326650, study PRJNA326480) | marine metagenome | isolation source: seawater | place: Mediterranean Sea | collected 2009 | reverse complement strand
TAATAAATTTGTAGACAGTAATTTAAAATACAAAAGTGATTTAATAAAATTTAAAAATATAATTTTTAATCCAAAAAGTTTGACTTGGTCAATATTAGATAATATAAAGATGATTGAATTAAAAATTAATTTTAAAAACACAGATGTAACTAATTTATTAATTTTAAAAGTAGATAAGTTATGTAGTTTAATTATAAAAATTATCATGGAAAATAATGGGACATTGATATCAAACGGTATATTAGATGAATATAATAAATTAATTGAATTAAAAAAAAATCAGACAAATAACTTAAAAATTTTAAAGAACAAAAATTATGATATTATAAATAATTTAGAAGAGACATTTAATTATTCTGATTTAAAAGATATAGATTTAGAATTTTACTATCAATTTTTAATGCACCTAACAACAATATTAAATGGAATTGATAATGAAAATGAAGTTAATATAAATACTAAAAAATATATTTCCGATGAGATGTTTATGGATAGAAAAAAATTTAGTAACCTTATAAAAAATTTAAATAGTCAATTCGTATCAAAAAAAGAATTTAATTCAAAAATAAATCAAATAGAAAACAGAATTTCATTAGTTGAAGAAAATAGGCCAACTTACATTTTAGGTACTATGGTAATTTCTTTAATAAGTTTATTTGTATGGAAAAAAATGATAAATTTCAAAAGTAATTACATTTAATAAAATCAGTTTAAAAATTTTATTTTTTATATAAATATTATTAAATGGAATTTAATAAAAAGAGTATAACTATTGGTCTAGATTTTGGAACAACAAATACAGTTATTAGCTATTTTCAAAAAAATCCTGTAATTTTTAAAGATTCAGTTAAAGATTGTATTCCAACTAAAATCTATTTTGACAAAAAAAAGATATCTTGTGGAAACTATATACCTATTGATACTGATAGAATTTCTAAAAATATAATATCAAATTTTAAAACTAAAATTGGAACTAACTTTGAACTCAATTTTAATGACAAAATTTATAAAGAAAACGATATATTATTTATATTTTTTAATCATATCAAAGAATTATTAAATAACAAATTTACTGATTATAATTTTGATACAATCTTAACAGTCCCTTCTAATTTTAACGATAATCAAAGAAAAATAATTATGTCAATTGCTAAAAAAGTTGGGTTTAATATTTTACGTATAATAAATGAGCCTACTGCTGCTGCATTTGCATACGGTTTAAATAAAAATATTGAAGATAAAATAATGGTCTTTGATTTAGGAGGTGGAACTTTAGATATGACCATTTTAGATATTGATGATAATTTTTTTGAAACAATTGATTCAGTTGGAGTTAATGATTTAGGTGGTAATGACTTTACCAAATTAATTTATAATGATTGTTTAAGAGAATTTAAAAATAAAAATTTTGATAGCAAAGAAGCTGATATATTAATAAGTCAAACAAAATTAATACAGTTAATGCATAAATGTGATAAAGCTAAAGAAAAACTATCTTGGGTAGATTCTTGTCAAATAAAAATTATTGACTTTTATAAGAAATCTAGAATTCAAAAAGAGTTAGTATATAACCTAGATGTTGAAAAATTTAAACAAATTTCAAAACCATTATTAGATAGAATTAAAAGAAAGATATCAACTTTTAAATCTAAATATAATATTACTAATTTAATTTTAGTTGGTGGTTCTTCCAAATTAAAAATTGTTCAAAATCTTTTGGAAGAAGAATTTAATATAAAACCAATTATTCATTCAAATTTACAACATGTGGTATCTCTTGGTGCATGTTATTATGGAGCATTAATACAAAATCAGTTGGGTAATGATGAAATAATATTAGTTGACAATTTACCTTTATCATTAGGAATTGAAACTGCGGAAGGTAACTTTTCAATAATTATTCCAAAAAATACTCCATTACCAGTAAAAAGAAGTCAAAAATATACTATAGATACTCCAGGTGAAAAAGAAGTATTTGTTAAAGTATATCAAGGTGAAAGAACAGTAGCAAAAAAAAATTATTTAATAGGTGAATTTGAATTTAATAAAATATCAAAAATTGGTATGCCAATTATTAATATAACATTTAAGGTAGATATTAATGGAATTATAAATATTTGTATTGAAGATAAACATTCTGGTGAATCTAAAGATGTTTTAATAAGAAATATTGATGAAGATATTAATGTAGATGAAATATTAAAAGAAGCAAATAAGAATAAAGATGAAGATGACAAAGAATTAATTAAAAACCAATTATTTTATAAAATTGAAATTAGAATAGACAGTATCCTTCATAATACAAATGAAAATAATTTAATATCTAAGAATAAAAAAGATGAGATTATTAATGATTTAATTTCTGAATTAGATAACTTGTCTAATAAATCTATTCCGGAATTAATTAAATTAGATAAATTATTAGATGATAAATATTTTACTTTAGCAAATAACAATTCTATTAAAACACCTGATGAAAGTAATGAATTAGAGAAAGAATTAAATATTGAACAAGTAATTTTAAAAGAAAAAATAGAATTTTTAAAAGATAAATTAGATTTTTATATTTCTAAAGACATAACCGATTTTCAAAGAGAATGTTTGCATAAAGTTTACAAATTTTTGGAAAATAAAAATATTAATCAAGCAGATTTGGATGAAAAAACTGAATACGTAAAAGAATTGTTTAAAGAAAATGAAAAAGACGAATTAGCTCAACTTTGTTTATTTTTAAAAGAAGAATTAGAAAGCTATAATTTAGATATAACACAAGAACAACATAAAATGTTGTCAGAAATTGTTAATAAGTATTTAACCATGCTTGAAAATGATACATTAAATAAAATTAATTATTCACAAGAAATAAATAATTTAAATAAAATATGTGAAAAATTAATAAAATAATTTAAACAATAAGATTTGAGTAGATTTTATATGTAATTTATTAATAAAATATCTTGTACTTTATTAATTAATTTATATTTATTTATTTAAGTAACTTAAGCAGAAAGTTCACTTTTCTTTACTTTGGTTAATCTGTTTTTGAATTTTTTGACAATTTCACGATCTTCACCATTTTGGTTAGAGATTGTGTATTTTACTGGTTCTTCAAGTTTTACACGAGCACCATTGTAGGTGTAGGTGGATCTTTTACTTCCTCTGGTTGATTCTCTAATACTGAATTGAATATCTTGTTTTGGTTTTTTAGTTTCACGGTAGTATTTAGAAAGAGCTTTGTTTGCAGCTTGGTATGGAGTTAAACCAGTGAATCTTCCTACAAAGTTATCAGTTCCTGGTAGCATTACTTTGAAAGAACGAACTGATTTTTCAGATTCAGATTTTGTTTCAACTTCAACCTTTGTTACTTTTGTGGTTTTAGTTACTGGTTTTTTAGCTTCTTTGGTAGCTTTAGCTTTACCTCCAGCTTTTTGTAAAACTTTTTTTTCTACAGGAGCAACTTCCTTTGCAACTTTTTGGGAAGTTTTTGGGGTTTTTTTGTTACTAGCAGTTTTAGAAACAGGCATTTTATATACAATAAGTATATATTTTATTTTTAAATCAAACTCACTACAATTCTTTTAAGTGCGTTTTTCTTTTTCTTAAGTATTTTTTTTTTTGAATACAATCAATATACTTTATTTTGTTTGTTTATTGAAAATATTAAAAATCTCTAAACGAATAAAAAAGTCAATAAAGAATTTAATTATCCAAAATAATATAAATATGAATAATCTTAATGTTCAAAAAATGAAGTTATTTGTTCTTCAAAAAAGATATTCTGAAATTTGTAACTCGATTAACTATATTCAAAATCATATAAATTATTTATATAAGAATAATTTTATTGATTACATTGAAAGAAATTCAGTATTGTCTCAATTATTGGAAATTAGCAAAAACATAAATTCAAGTTACAATGATTATATAAATAATGAAATTGAAACATCCGAAGAATCTGAAACTTCTGATTTAACAAACACAAACGAAGATGAAAGTAAATTTAATTGTTTAGATGATCTAAATGAATATTTTAAAAATGATAATAAAATTAAAATAATTGATTGGGAATTTAAAGCTTTTAATGAATATTCAAATTCAATTAAAAAACTTATTGAAAAGTGGGGTTATGGAACTATTCTTGATACTTTAAAAAAATATATCGGAGAAATAAAGATTAATTTATTAGATAATAATGATTTAAAATTTATTAAAGAAATAGATATGTTATGTGTAACGGTATCAATTGAAAAGATAGAAATCAAAGATTATGAAATTAATTTTGGTGATGATAATTTTAAAATGGAATTACCAGATGTCTTTAGAAATAATGATTATTTAGAATTAGAAAGATATTTATTTATCAAAATTAATAAAAATAATGTCTTAAAAATTGGATTATTATTTAATAATGATTTGGTAAATATAAATTTAAAATCTAGTCAAATTAACTTACCAGAACTATATGACAAGAAAAATAACATTGTTACTTACATTGAAGATAACAACAAAGAATTAGATTCTAAATTTTTGAAACAGTTTTTAAGATATGATTACATTGGTAATATCTTAAGTTTAAGTATTAAAGATTACAATGAATATTATAATAAACAATACTACAAATTTATAGAAATTATAAATCATACAGTATTAAATTTGATGAAAGAATTTTTATCAAAATCTAATTCTTTAAAAAATATGTTTAGGATAGTATTTTTATTACTTTTAGGTGACGATGAAAATTGTGATATTGCAGGAATTCTTTTAGGTTTACTAAAAGAAAAAAAGAATCAAAATAAATCTATTTATGATCTTTTCTTTGATAATCTTGGTTTTTATCTACAAATTAAGGTTAAAAAAAGTACTAACTCAATAAAAAATCAAATTGAAAAAATTAAATCAGTTAATGCAGAAGATATTGATTATACAAAACAATTAGTAACAAATAAATCAATTCCAGATAATGTAAAGTCATTAACTATGGAAAAAATAGAAGAAATGAAATCATATAATAATGAATATTTTAAACAACTAACATTTGTTAAAAACATTATTAATTATCCATGGCCTTCACCAGGTGAAGACATATTTTTCCAAAATTTAAATAATAATAAAGAAAAAGCTTTTGAATATATTAAATCTATTGAGGATAAATTAAAAGAATCTTCTTATGGACATGAAGAAGCTAAAAAATCTTTATTACAAATTATAGGAAAATGGATATCTAATCCTACTAGTCAAGGTACTAGCTTTGGATTAGTAGGACCTCCCGGTGTTGGAAAAACATTATTAGCAAAGAGTGTTTCTAAAGCTTTAAATATTCCTTTTGCTCAAATTACTTTAGGAGGTCAAAATGATGGTGAGATTTTACATGGTCATGGTTATACATATTCTGGATCTCAACCCGGAATGATTATAAAAAAAATGGTTGAAATGGGTAAATCTAGATGTATATTATATTTTGATGAATTGGATAAAGCTTGTAGTAAGCATGGACAGGTTAATGAGATAACATCAATTCTAATTCATTTAACTGATCCAAATATGAATAAGACTTTTCAAGATAGATTTTTTCAAGGAGTTGATTTTCCTTTAGATAAAGTAATTATGATGTTTTCTTATAATGATTCAAGTTTAGTGGATCCTATTTTGTTAGATAGAATTAAAGAAATAACAGTCAATCCATATACTATTACAGACAAATTAGAAATAATAAAAAATTTCACCTTACCAGAATTAAAAAATAATATCGGATTTAATGACATAAACTTTAAGGTTTCAAATGAATTAATTGAGTATATTATTGATAATTATACACAAGAAGCTGGTGTTAGAGATATTAAAAGAAAAATAGAGGAGATATTATTATCATTAAATTTAGACAAAATTTGTAAAAAAGGTCTATTTAATAAAAATAGAAAAGTTTTAAAATTAACTGAAAGTATAGCAAAAGATATATTAAAATCTCCAATAGATGATAATTGTACTATCCATTCAAAACCAGAAATAGGGATAATTAGTGGTCTTTATGCTACAACTGGTGGTAACGGAGGTATTATTCCAATTCAAGTTTTTGTTAATGCATCTTCGTCATCAGATGAATTTGAACTTAAATTGACTGGTAAACAAGGAGATGTCATGAAAGAGTCAGTAAATTGTTCTTTTACTGCAGCTACTCAATATATTATGAGAAATTTAAATAAGTCTTTTTACTTTGACAATGAAAATATTAAAGACATAAATGATCATTTAAATAATAACTTTAAATACGGGTTTCATGTGCATGCTCCTTCTACTTCTACACCTAAAGATGGACCTAGTGCTGGATGTGCTTTTACATCAGCTTTTATTTCTAGGTTATTAGGTAAAAAAATTAGAAATGATGTTGCTATGACTGGAGAGGTTGAATTAACAGGTAAAATTACTAAAATAGGTGGATTAAATTATAAATTAATTGGAGCAAAAAGAGCTGGAGTTAAACAAGTTTATGTACCATTAGAAAATAAGAAAGATTTAGATGAAATTAAGAAAAAGTATAATAAATTAATTGATAAAGATTTTAAAGTTAATACTTTCGAATATATAGATGAAATTATAGATAAAATATTAGTTTAAATAATTTTAAAAAAATATTTTCTAAAATTATTATATGGATTTTAAAAACAAATATAGTAAATATAAGGATAAATATTTAAAATTAAAAAACCAAAAAGGTGGAGGTTGGAAACTAAAATTTGATACATCTACTGGTGAACCATATTATCATGAAAATACTAGGAATACAAAAATTATAGGGTGGAGTAATAGGAATAACAAAGCTCAAAAAATTATAATTTCTGCTCCTAACTCAGGATGGTCAAGTAAAGATTATGAAGATTATTATAATGAAAATACAGGAGATTATAATTTAAAAAATATTAAAACTGGAGAATTCTTTTTTGATACTCCTTTTTATAATGATGGTACTCCACATGGTCATAATGCAAGTTTATTATGGCAAATAAAAACACCTAAGGAATTAGAATTACCAAATTTTCAAGAATTTAATATTGATATACCAATTAAGAAAATAGAAGAATCTTCAAAAGAATATCAAGATTTTATTACAAATAATAACTCTCAAATACCACCAGGAATTGAATTTGAAAGTAATGTTGATATTAATGTATGGACTGGAGGATTAGGAGGTAGTAATAGAGATAAAGTAAAAGAAAAAATTTTTATACCAAATAGATTTATAATTAGAAATTCATTTCGAACAACTATAGTTAACCCAATATTGTATCTTGAGAATGTAAATGATTTAAGTTCCAATCAATTAGAATTAATAAAAGAAAACTTAAAATTAACAAAAGAAAAATATGAAGGATTTGGTAATGATCACGAAATAATTTCAAAAAATCAATATGAAATTTTTATAGATAAATTAAGAAATAATGATCCTATATGGATATATTTGTCATTTTTTAATTTATATGTTACAGAAAATACTAATGATGTTATAATAGATTTAACAATTGCGTATTCTGATTTCTTAAAGCCAAATTATGGAAAGGTTGTGACATGTTTTATAGCGAAATATTATAAAGAAAAATATCCAGATAAAGAAATAAAATTTATTTTAGATGATCGAACAGGTGGAAGATGGAAAGGACATGGATTTGAATTTGATTTTAAAAAATCATCACATATGACCTATAATTTTCAAAAAGGAGAAAAAATATGTAAAAAGCTTGTAAAAGATTTTGATTTTAAAGAAATCTTATATTATGATTTTATTTAATCTAAACAACTAAATTATTAAGATTGTCAAGCTCTTAAAATATTAAATTAAAAAAAAGGATTTATCATAATTTGAAATATAGCTTTTTATATGTATTATGACTTTCAATATGATTTTATAATAAATGTCTAATTGTATACTTTTTCAAATAAAATTCTTTATTAACTTTTGAAAATTTATTTATTTTATATTTTTTTAATTTTTCTATAACTTTATTATTATTAATTTCATCAAATGCTCTAATTATTTTATCTTTAAATTTACAATTCTTATTAATTACACATGGTTGAACTGGATGAGGTCCAAATGTTCCAATTAATTTTAGATTGTGTTTATAAAATAACAATACATTTGAATCTATACAAGTAATATCAGCTTGATTATTATTAATCATTTCAATTGAATTTAAATGACTTCCAGAACATATCATATTGATTTTATCCATATGATTTTTTATACAAAAATATCCACTCAAACTTTCTGTATCATTATACGCCCATTTATCACCATTTAAATCGTCTAATGAATTTATTCTATCATCTTTTACCAAAATATCAGAAAAATATATTGGTTCATCATTATTGCGTGGGTCATCAAAAACTGGTGCAGTTGGTAACAATTCAATAGTATCTGGATAATGGTCATTCAACCAATAATACGGTGGACTACACATAAATGATAGATCTTCGGTCATTGTTTCACCTTTTTTAGGACCAGATGATGTTGTTTCTAAAATTAAATTAACTTTAATATTACATTCATCTTCAATATATTTTGATAAAATTTCGAATATTTCTTTAGGAATACTTGGAGTTAAATAAGTTTTAAAATTTATACTCATTTTTTATAATAATATTTTAATTTATTTCTTTTAATAGAATCATATTAAAATATTATTATAACTATTAAAATAATAGATACAAAAAGCAATTGTTAAAAGTTAATACACATACTTTAAACATCGATATCCGAATCATCTGAAGATTCTTCTGTTTCACTTAAACATTTTTTACTTTTTTTCTTTAATTTTTTTGCCTTTTTATTCATTTCTTCTTTTTCTTCACTAGTTACTACTAAATTGTCTTCAGTCATTTCAATCTTCTTTTTAGGCATAGAATTTCTTTTTTGTAAAACTAAATCTGTAATGGTATTATTCATTACTATATTGTGAAAAGGGTGAATCCTACGATAAGTCTTTGATATTGTAACATCAGATATTTTGAATACATCTGATATTTGTTTTTTAGTTATGTCTAAGTGATACATAACAGCAACTAATAATATACAGCCAGCAGCAACTGATGGTGGTTCATGTGTCGATGCTATATCTAATTTATGAATATTTGTTGAAATATCTTTAGCAATTTTTATATATTGATCATCTAATGACAATTTACTAGCAAATCTTTCTATAAAGTCAGAAGATTTTGAACTACTAAATTCAGTATTTAAACTTTCTAAATCGATAAATTCTAAAAATCTACGACATCCTTTATTTACATTTTTTATTTCCAAATCATAAATATCTGCTATTTCTTTTGGACTTCTTGGTTCACCTTGTAACTTACATGCATAAAATACACAGGCTGCAATCATTGAACGTAGATTAATACATCTCATTATTCTATTTTTACCAGCTCTTTTTCCTTTTGTATGTTTACAATCAGAAACCTTTTTATATAAAATTTTAGCACTGTCGATTATAGTTTGAGTAATTCCATATGTTTTACACTTTTTTTGAATTTTAGTCAATATTTCTAATAAACTTTTTTCTCGATAAGGCATTTGTCCTTGTCTTTGTAAATTACTAATTCTACTATAGCCACGAGTCTTAAATTTAGTTCCTAAAGCTGATTTAGGATAAAAATAATTTGATGGACAACCATATCTTGATGTTCCTTCTAAATCATTATTAAATTCTGGCATTTCATCATACAACTCACTATTAACTACACCACAACTTTGGCAAATACATTCTCCATTTTGATTTATAACTAAGTCTTCACTTTGACATGAAGAACATTTAGTGGAATCTTTTTCTTCATCTTCTTCTTGATTAAGATCGACTCCTAATAACAACTTATCAATATCTCCATCTGACATTTCTAAGTACTTACTTTCGATATTATCTAAACTCATTTAAACTATTAGTATTTATTAAAATATTTTTAAATAAAAATATCAATTTTTATTTAAAGAAAATTATATATATCTTTTACCCAAGCATTTTTTTGATCCTCCTTTTTGTTCAGGAATCCAAACAACTTTTTGTCCCATATCATCGACTAATTCAGTAGAAGCTCCAAAATTTATTAAAACTTTACTAACATCTTGTAAATTATTTTTAACAGCTAAATGTAAAGGAGTTTTACATTCATTATTATATTTATTAATATATTGATTAATTTTATTATTTTTTTTTAAATAAGATAAGTAACTAATTAATTTTGGTATATTATTTTCAAGAACTATTTCATGAAGCGAGTTAGTATGTTCCATTATATACACATATAAATAAAAAAATATATTTAGTTTATATAAAAAAAATTAAAATAAATAATTTATTAATATGAATAATAATATTATTTCTAAAAAAATAAAAATAGATAAAATGGAAAAAAATGATAATTATTTTGTAATAAATTCGGATAATGATCTTTATTATTTACCTATAGTAAATGGAAGTGTAGATATTTTAGTAAAAAATTATGATAAGGAAGAGGTTGGTTTTAAGTATTTAGAAGTAGGTGACAAAATAAGATTTAAAGGTTACCAAGATAATCAAAATAAAATTATTATAAAAAAAATTTATGTTGAAACAAAATATATTTTTTATTCAGAATCTTCAGAAGATTTAGAATTATATTAAGTTTTAATTTTACGAAATAAATTTAAAATAATACTTTAAAAAAAAATCATTTATATTTTTTTCTAAATATATTATATATGCTTAGAAACAGTCAATTTTCACATATTCTATTACTTATTGTAATTGGATTTGCTATTTATTATCTTACTACTCCTTCTAAAGAAACAAAACCAATTAAAAATATTGGTACTGTTGAATCTGATGATTCTAATAACAAATCTGATGATAATACTCAAGTTGAAAGTGAAGTAGTTTCAACTCCTCAACAAACTCAAAATGTAGAGCAAGAACAAGTTATTTCAGAAGATGATTCTAAAGGTATTATTTCTGAAGTTGAGCAAGAGCTAGAAAATAATTATTCTGAAAAAAAAGTTGTTGAAGTTCCACAAGAAGTTAATACTCAATTAAACAGCTTCAAACCAAATACAACCGAAGGGGGTGCTAACATTGAAAAAGCATTTAATAGACCAGTTCCAGATGGTACCGAAACTAATGCTATTAATTTTAATAGAAATTATCTTAAAAAATATGATAGTAAAAACTATTTACCACAAGAAATTAACGACGAATGGTTTGATACCGATTTTACTCAAGCAAAAAATAAATTAAACAGTGATAATTTAATTAACACTGAAAAATATGTTATTGGAGTAGATACTGTTGGTCAATCATTAAAAAATGCAAGTTGGGATTTAAGAGGTACAGTAGCCAATCCTAAATATAATGTATCTCCATGGTTAAATTCAACTTATGAACCAGATTATAATATTAAACCTTTATGTTAAATAAGTCGTTTAAGGAATTTTTATCTAATATATAATAATATGTCAGATAATAGTCCCTCTGATAAAGATGTACAAAATAAAGTTACTAATGATTTTAAAAAAAAAGTATTAAAATGGTTAGAAATAGATGATGAAATAAGAGCTATAAGAGCTAAAACTAAAGAACTTACAAATGATAAAAAGCAATATGAAGAATTTATTTTAAGTTTTTTAGAGGATGTGGGTGAGAAAGAGCTTGCAGTAAATGATGGAAAATTAAGAAGAAATGTGTCAAAAACCAAAGCTCCTTTAAATAAAGCAAGTATTCAAAAAGCATTAGATGAAATAGTCAAAGATAAAACAAAAGCAACAACAATGACAGATCATATAATAAACTCAAGACCAATGGTTGAAAGAGTTAATCTAAAAAGAACAAAAAATCGAGGTCCAAAAAAAGATAAAAATCAAACTGTTTAAACATTAATACTAAAATTATATAACTGAGCTTCAAGAGTTGTACTTTTATTATATACGTCATTAACACTAGAAGATGACCACATTTTCCCTCTTTTTTTAATTTCATAATCATTTAACAAGATTGAAATTTCTCCAAATGATAAAGTTTCAGAGCGATTAAAATAGTTAATTTTACTTTGGCCATCAGAATCGTAAAAAATAATGGGATCTGCTTTTGGAATAATTTTTCTTAATTTACTATTTAATTGTTTACATGAAGTTCCATTTCTTGCTTGGATAATAAAATCTACTATTTTCTTTTCATTATCACATTTACAAAATTTGCGTTTACCATTTTTCATAACCGATTTGTAACCAAAAGTAGGATTACCTAATTTCCATCCATTTTTCTTTAACATTTTATTTCTTTGATTTAGCCTATTACTCAATGTTTCTGATTCTAATTGTGATTCGGAAATTTTGACTCTAATTTGATGTATATGATTAAAATTGGATGAAATTAATTTTTCTTCAATAAAAATAATATTAATATTATTATCATTTGCAATCTTAATCATAGCAACACCCTTTGAAATATTTCTGGAAAATCTAGAAATATTCCAAATATAAAGATTACAATTATTATTATTATTTAATATATTCATTAAAACTTTTTGTTG
>MDTB01197008.1_pt1 | contig 12550 bp, 17 predicted proteins | sample 811161 | NCBI WGS metagenome assembly MDTB01 (sample SAMN05326650, study PRJNA326480) | marine metagenome | isolation source: seawater | place: Mediterranean Sea | collected 2009 | reverse complement strand
ATATATAATTAGACTTTTTATCAATAAACACAAAATGTCTATTGAAGAAATAAAATTAATCTCCACATAGAATAACATGAATACAGCTGAAAAATGGCACGGGACAACTATTGTTCTTTTAAGAAAAAACAACGAAACTATTGTTATCGGTGATGGTCAAGTAAGTCTTGGAAATACTGTGCTTAAAAGTAAAGCAAAAAAAGTTAGAAAGATTGAGAAACGAAATGTGATAGCGGGTTTCGCTGGTTCTACAGCTGATGCACTTACTTTATTTGAGAGATTAGAGGCTAAACTTGAGAAGCATGCGGGCAATTTATCAAGAGCAGCAGTAGAATTAGCAAAAGATTGGAGAGGTGATAAGTACCTTAGAAGATTGGAAGCTTTAATGGCAGTGGCAGACAAAGAAAAAAGTTTTATTATATCTGGAACTGGTGACGTTCTGGAGCCTGAAGATGGAATTATAGGAATTGGCTCAGGAGGAAATTACGCATTGGCAGCCGCAAAAGTTTTAATGGACTCTGAGATGAGCGCAGAAGAGATCGCAAAAAAAGCTATCAAGGTTGCTTCTGAAATTTGTGTCTTCACTAATAATAACACCTCAATGGAAAAATTATAATGTCAGGAACTAAAAAAGTAGCAAATCTTAATTTAGTGAAAGAGAAAACTCAACAAAGTAAGGTTAGTGCTCTTTCTCCAAGAGAAATTGTTTCAGAGCTTGATAGATATGTTATTGGGCAAAAAGAAGCTAAAAAAGCTGTGGCAGTTGCTTTGAGAAATAGATGGAGAAGGCAAGCGTTAACTGATGACATGAAAGATGAAGTTTTACCAAAAAATATACTTATGATTGGACCTACTGGTGTTGGGAAAACAGAAATTTCAAGAAGACTTTCAAAATTAGCAGAGGCTCCATTTATCAAAGTTGAAGCTACAAGATTTACCGAGGTTGGTTATGTTGGTCGTGATGTTGAACAAATTATAAGAGATCTTATTGAAATAGCTATAGCTATGGAGAGAGAGAAAAAAAGAAAAGAAGTTTACGCTAAAGCTCAACAGTTAGCTGAGGAAAAAGTTTTAGATGCTTTGGTGGGTAACAAAGCGTCTGTAGCAACAAGAGAAAGTTTTAGAAAAAGATTAAGAAATGGAGATTTAGATAATAATCAGATTGAAATAGAAGTAATCGATACAGCTTCATCAATGCCAAGCTTTGAAATACCTGGAATGCCTGGAGCAAATGTTGGGATGGTTAACATTGGGGATATGCTTGGCAAATCTATGGGAAACAAAAAAGGTAAGAAAAAAAAGATGACTGTAAAAGAATCCCATGAAATACTGTTAGCTCAAGAGTCTGATAAAATGATCGAAGAAGATAAGATAGTTCAAGAAGCAAAAAAGTCTACAGAGGATAATGGTATTGTTTTTTTGGATGAAATTGACAAAGTATCAGCAAGAGGCGATAGGGTAGGTGGTGATGTTTCAAGAGAAGGTGTTCAAAGAGATTTACTACCTTTAATAGAAGGTACAACAGTGAATACAAAACATGGTCCTATTAAAACAGATCATATATTATTTATTGCCTCCGGAGCTTTCCAACTTGCTAAGCCTTCTGACTTGCTACCCGAACTTCAAGGTAGATTGCCAATACGTGTTGAGTTAAGTGCATTAAATGAGAAGGATTTTATAAGAATTCTAAAAGAGCCAGACAACAGTTTAATTAAGCAATATAAAGCTTTGCTAAAAACTGAGAATGTTGATTTAGAGTTTAGAGATGATGGAATAGAAATGCTGGCTAAAATCTCTACAGAGGTTAACTCATCAATAGAAAACATAGGCGCTAGAAGATTACATACAATTATTGAAAAAGTGCTTGATGATATTAGTTTTAATGCTACAGATAAAGCAGGTGAAAAAATCATTATAGACAAAAATTTTGTTCAAAAAAATTTAGGTGACCTTGTAAAAGACACCGATCTGTCTAAGTTTATTCTTTAAGATTTTAGCTTAATTAGGATTGCTCCTTCGCCTCCTTCTTTTTCCGAAGGTGTATTAATAGATAAAACTAATTTTAATATTTCTGGTTCAGAATTGATAAAGTTGGGAACTGAATGCTTAAGCTTGTTTAGTTTTGTCGATTTATAAACATCTTCTTCACTTGAATGTAATCCTTTACCGGTAATTAAGAGTATTTCTTTATAGTTTTTTTCATAACTTGAAAGTATAATTTCTTTTACTTTTTTATTAGCTTCATCCAAAGTAAATCCATGCAAATCGAATTTTAATCTTTTTCTGGAATTATCTTTTTTAATATATACTTTATCTTTGTCATGAACTGGGGAAGGATCTTTTGTGAACTTTAGCCAATCTTCTTTATCTTTTTTAGATAAATAATCTTTTTTTTTCACTTACTAAGTATTTCAGCTAAATACCAGTTCGGACTGTTACTTGATATCTTTTTGGTAAATTTCCACTGATCTGTTACTGTTTTAATACGATCAGGGTTTCCCTCAATAATTTTATCTTCTTTATCTTTCTTAACAGATATAATATCAGAGACAAATTTTACAGTAGCAAAGATGTTGTTCTGTATTGTTTCATATTTTTCAAGACTTGAGTTTTTCATGCCTATGAAAGTTAATTCTGACTTAATACCTTGTTTCTCTCTTTCAGTTATAGCACGTTCAAAATTATTCGACATGTCGGGGGTTAAAAGACTTTTTAAACTTTTTTTATCTCCTTTAGCAAAAGATGTGATGATAGACTCATAAGCTATTTCTGCACCTTTAATAAATTTTTCTTTTTCCTCTTTTATTAAATTTTCTGGGTTAACTTTTTTAAATTTAACTTCTTGACTCTTCTTAAACTCATCAAATTTTTTATTTGTAAAATCAGGGTATATTTTGTCTTCATGACCAGTTTTTCTACCCAAGATACTTCTTAACCTTAAGATTATAAAACCGGCAATCATTGCTAATAAAATTATGTCTATGTATCCAAAATTATTCATTATTTGCTAAATATACATTATTAATATATTTTTGTATCAGACAAATGAACACAATACTAATCGCAATTATAGCCATTCCAGTAATAGAAATATTGCTTTTTATAAAAATTGGGGAAAATATTGGAGCTATTAATACTGTTTTTTTAATAATTCTTACCGCGGTGATAGGAGTTTATTTTGCTCGAATACAAGGAATAAAGACTTTAAAATCTGGTTTTATAAATATTTATCAGAACAAACTGCCTGTGTATGAGATTTTTTCAGGAGCCTCGATTGCTATTGCGGCTTTTTTTTTAATAACGCCTGGATTCTTTACGGATACAATTGGTTTTTTATTATTAATACCTATTACTAGAAAATTATTGGTTTCTTTAATAATAAAGAAGAAAAATAAAAAAAGTAGCAATGAAACTATAGAAGCTGAAATAATTGACGAGAAAAAAGATGAGTTATAAAGTTGTTGCTAAATATATAAAAAATATTAATTTTGATATAGCTAAACCTGATAATTTTTTATCAATAACCAAAAACATTACTAATTATAAATTTAAAATAGATATAAAAAGTAATAGTTTTAAAGATAATATAATAGAAGTACAAACCACCTTGGCTTTGGTTCCAAAAAATGAAGATTTGAATGTAATTAATGCAGTTGCAACTTATTCGTCATTAGTCGAATTAGATAAAGATCTAACCAATAAAAAAATATTAGAGGAAATTATATTAATTAAAATTCCAAGTGAAGTATATCCTGAACTAAGAAAAATATTTATTTTTATTTTTGAAAACTCTGGGTTTAGAGAAATAAATATAGATGAAAATGTAGATTTTAAAAAACTATATTTGTCACGAAAAAATTAAAAAAAATTTTTTCTTAATTCACTTTTTAAAAAGGAACCATGCTTTTGAAGTTCATTTTCTGTTGGCTTGATTACCTTTTTTGAATAATTTAATGCTTCTGTTGGTTTCAATTTTTTTTCAACACTTGAGTTAAACATCAACTTGGGCTCCTTTACATCCAACAAATTGATGTATACTTCTCTAAGTAAATCACAATCTAACAACGCATTATGTTTATTTCTTCTTGAAAGATCAACATTAAATCTTTTACAAAGTGAGTCTAGAGAATTAGAAGTGCCTGGAAATTTATTTCTTGCTAAATCTAAAGTGTCTATAATTTTGTTTTTTTTTATAATTTCTTTTTTTATGAGCTTTAACTCGTGATTTAAAAAAGGAATATCGAATGAGGCATTATGAATAATCAAATCATATTCTTTTATAAAAGAAATAAACTCATCAGCAATATCAGAAAATTTTGGTTTGTCTTTTAAATATTCAGAAGAAAATCCATGTATTTTAAATGCTTCGTCTGGAACATTTCTCTCTGGGTTGATAGTTTTGTGAAATATTTTTTTTGTAGGTATTAGATCACTAGTCTCGATACATGCAATTTCAACAATTTTATGATTATCTCTAAAAGATAGCCCAGTTGTTTCTATATCTAAAAATATTTCAGTCACTTATAAATTAATTATATCACCAACTTTGCTTCTAAGTTTCGCTTTTGATTTGTTATTAACAATTAAATAATCACAAAATTTGACTTTGTTTCTCGCAGACATTTGTCCATTATCTAACAAATTAAAAATATCCTTATTTCCTCCTTTTTTTAGATACCTTTTTAATCTAAGCTTTCTAGGAGCTACAACCAATATAATAAAATCGAAAAAATTCATTAATTTACTCTCTATTAGGAGAGGTATTTCAAAAAAAAGAATTTTCTTATTTTTATTTTTTTTATAAAACTTTTTCATTTTCACTCTGACCATGGGATGTATGAATTTGCCTAACGATTTTAAAGAAATCTTTTTAGATAATAGATTTTTTTTAATTTCTTTTTTTAAATCAAACTCCTTTATTTTAAATTTTTTACATAATTTTTTTCTAAAAGTTTTTGATTTATAAAGACTTTGAACAGTCCTATCAGCGCTAAATAATAGATTCTTTTTTTTAGATAAAATACTAGCAACTGATGATTTTCCTGAAGACAATGATCCTGTAATTCCAATTTTCATTAGTTGATTTTGGACTCCAATAACCTAATTAGCTCTTCATCAACCTCTGGGTTTATCTTGTTCCATAAGTAGAATGATTTTTGTCCTTGATAGATAAGCATGTTTAATCCATTAAAAGTTCTTATGTTTTTAGATTTAAAATACTTAATCATCTTTGTTTGTTTTGGGTTATAAATAGTATCAATATAAATTAAACTTTTTTTAAAATTAGCAAAGGATGATTTAAAATCGTCTTCTGAATTTAGCCCCAAACTAGTTGCATTAATTAACAAATCAAAATTTTCTAGTTCAGAGGAAAGTTTTTCCCATTTGATTAAATTTATATTTTTGAATTTCTTTTTAAGAAAAAGGGATTTTTCATATGTTCGATTTGATAGTGAAATATGAGAAATATTAGATTTCAGGAGTGCTAATATAATTGAAGGAGATACCCCTCCTGCTCCAAGTATTAGGGCTTTTTTATTTTTTTTATCATCGATAGAGAATGATTTTAGATAAGCTGCTTGAAATCCAAAAACATCAGTGTTTTCACCAACAACATCATTTTTACTATCAAGTAATATAGTATTAACTGAGTGGGTCTCGTTTGCATCGTTAATTGTCTTAGATAAAAAAGGTATCACTGCTCTTTTGTAAGGCAAGGTAACATTCACACCTTCTATCTCCTTTTTTTTAATTTTTTTTATTACGCTATTAATCTGATCAGCACTAACATTTAATAATTGATACTCTGCGTCAATATTATATTTTTTGAACCAGTAATTATGCATTGTTGGAGAAAGAGAATGAGAAATTGGATCTCCAATTATTGCAAATTTTTTTTTAATCATTTTTTATAATTGTTAATATAGTCTTTAATTTGCGCAATGGGCAAGCCCATTATAGAGTCTCTGTCTCCTTTAATATAATCAAATAAATTTAATCCATCTGCTTCTATTTGATAAACTCCATAAGCTAGAAGAGTTTTAGTTTGAATTTTATCTAAATAAGTTTTTAAATCATTGATTGTCAAATTTTTCATTTTTAATTCTGATTTATCGGTGAAATTCCATATCATAGAACCATTTTTTGTTATGCAAGCAGAACTGATTAGAAAATGTACTTTGCCATTTAATTCTTTTAAGATTTCTATTGCTTCATTTCTATCTTTGGGCTTATTAATAAGTTTGTTATTTAGAGAAATTACACTATCAGCTCCAAGTACGAGCTGATCTGGGTGTTTCATGCTAACTTTTATGGATTTTAATTCTACTAAATTTTTTGAAATAATCTCAGGATCTGCACCGTTTTCTAACAAGGCTTCTTTTACTTGATCTTCATCTACATTAGATGGTTCTACTACTGATTCTATTTTATACTTATCAAGCAGTTGTTTTCTTACACCACTTTTAGATGCTAGAATAATTTTCATTTACTTCTTTTTATTTCTATTATCTTAATAATTGAAGCTGCAGTTTCTTCAACAGATTTTCTAGTTACATCGATAGTTGGCCAATTGTATTTTTTAAATAATATTTTAGAGTCTTCAACTTCTTTTTTAATGGATGCGATATCGGTATAATTAGAAGATCTACTTTCTTGCATTAGAGCAACTCTATTTCTTCTTATGTCGGAAAGCCTATCAGGGTCTGCGAAAAGTCCAATTACGCAAGAGTCAAAATTTATATTTTTTAAGATTTCTGGAATATCTTGATTTGGTATTAAAGGAATGTTTGTTGTTTTATAACCTCTGTTTGCGAGATAAATGGAAGTAGGTGTTTTGCTGGTTCTACTTACACCCAACAATACAATATCTGAATTTGACAAATCTTCTGTTTTTTTTCCGTCATCATGGGACATTGTAAATTGTATAGCTTCGATTCTTTTATAATAATCTTCATCGAGAACATGTTGTGCGCTTGGTTTGTGAATAGCTTTTTGATTAAGTAGTTTTGAAAAGGCTAAAATTAAATTTCCTAAAACACCAAAACAAGGGGTGTTTGTTTCTTCACATTTTTTTGATAAATATTTTGCTAACTTCGTTTCAACGATAGTGTATAATATAATTGGATTAGCTGTTTTAGTTGAATCATTAATTATTTTATCAACTTGCTGTTGTGTCCTTACAAAAAAATATTCTTTTTTATCATATTCGAAGTTTTTAAATTGAGATTGAAGAGATAAAAAAATCCTATCTAGTGTTTCACCAGTTGAGTCGGATATTAAAATGACACTGTATTTTTCGTTCATAACTTTGTTAATAAATTAGTGAATAAAACTGTTTTATATTCTAAATTTAATAATAGTAAAATATTACTCACACAAGTTAACAAGATTAATACATTTTATACGTTGTTAATTATTTTATACCTTAAATTACTTATATGTGAATATAATCTTACAATTATTCAAAATTCCAAAGAAATCAAAGCGATTAATGGGAATAAAATGTTAAAAAAAAGGTATAATTAAATATGATCGTTACTAACATGACCTATTACAATTACTAAAGTTATTTATATATTATTATATTAATGAGTAAGTTATTAAATTGTTTAATCAATAAAGATTTTTCTTATGTGCCAATATGGTTTATGAGACAGGCAGGAAGATATTTACCCGAATTTAGAAATCTAAGAAAAGAAAATCCAGATTTTTTAAGTTTATGTTTTAATAGTGAAATGGCATCAAAAATTACTTTACAACCTTTGAAAAGATACGATCTGGATGCAGCAATAATATTCTCTGATATATTAGTTGTTCCTTACGCCCTAAAACAAGAAGTTATTTTTCAAACTTCTAAAACCCCCTTAATAAATAATTTTAATTTAGATACATTATTAAACACTAAGACAAATGAGTTTTCCTCAAAACTAAAACCAGTTTATGATGCAATTAAAATAACTAGAAAAGCATTAGATCGAAATAAATCATTAATAGCTTTTGTCGGTGCCCCATGGACTTTATTAATCTATCTTCTTAATTTAAAATTAAATAATAAGTTACAATATGAGATAGTAAATAAAAAAAGAGAATATATTAAATTAATTTTAAAGAAACTTGATGAAGTTTTAAAGCAACATATATTAAATCAAATTGAAGCAGGCGCAGACACAATACAAATTTTTGACTCCTGGGCTGGTCTCATTAAACCAAATGACATGGAAGAATACTGTTACAGACCAAATCAAAGTCTTGTCAATTTTTGTAAACAAAATAATATCCCCACTATTTGCTTTCCTAAGGGGATTAAGGAAAAATATAAAACATTTGTTAACTTGGTGCGCCCTAATGGCATAAGCATTGATTATGACATTGACCCTAACTGGGCAAGTATAAATCTTAAAGACTATTGTATTCAAGGCGGAATGGATCCAGTGCTTTTAATAAAAGATGAAAAATTAGTTCTCAAAGAAGTAGATAAATATCTAAACCTTTTTGAGAATAACTCCTACATTTTTAATCTTGGGCATGGTATCTTGCCTCAAACAAATCCTGAAATAATAAAAAAAATTGTAGAAAGAGTGAGACGATAAAAATGAACATAGATCACCCTAAAATAAATTTCAATAAAACAGGCATTTTGTTAATCAACTTAGGAACACCAGACTCAACAAGTTGGTGGGATATCAGAAAGTACCTTAAAGAATTTTTGTCAGATAGAAGGGTAATAGAGGTAAATCCTTTTTTATGGAAAATAATTTTAAACATTTTTATCTTAAACTTGAGACCATCTAAAACAGCTAGAGCTTACAGAGAAATATGGATGAAAACAGAAAATATGTCTCCTTTAAGATATTTCACGATTACACAAACAAAAAAACTTTTAGATAGAATAGGGACTAAAAATATAATTGTAGATTATGCAATGAGATATGGAAATCCTAGTATTAAAAATAAAATTCATAAATTAAAAGAAGCTGGCTGCGAACGATTAATTATTTTGCCTCTCTATCCGCAGTATGCCGCGGCAACAACAGCAACAGTTTGCGATGAAGTCTATAGAGTTTTGATGGGAATGAGATGGCAGCCAAGTTTACAAATAATTCCTCATTATGAGTCTGAACCGTTATACATAAAAGCTTTAGTTAATAGTATTAAATTAAAAATTTCTGAAATAAGCTGGAAACCAGATTTAATTTTAGCGTCATACCACGGAATACCACAAAAATATTTTGATAAAGGAGATCCTTATCATTGTTATTGTCATAAAACATCTAGGCTAATTACAGAACAATTTGAAGATATTGAGATAAAAACAACTTTTCAATCAAGATTTGGGCCAGAAGCATGGCTTAAGCCTTATACTGATAAAACTTTAGAAGCTTTACCCAAAGAGGGAAAAAAAAACATACTTGTTATTTGTCCAGGATTTTCTTCAGATTGTGTAGAGACTCTTGAGGAAATTTTAATTCAAGGCAAAGAAAGCTTTTTAAAATCAGGAGGAGAAAATTTTGACATGATCCCATGTTTAAACGATAATAATGATCATATAAATTTATTCGAAAAACTAACAAAAAAATTTTTATAGAACATGAATGCTTACTTAACTTTTAAAGCACTGCACTTAATTGCAGTGATATCATGGATGGCAGGATTGCTATATTTGCCAAGAATATTTGTTTACCATTCAGAAACAAAAAACAACAAGGACCAGTCAGAAACATTTAAATTAATGGAAAAGAGGCTTTATTTTTACATAATGAACCCGGCAATGATTTTGTCTTGGATTTTTGGTCTTTTACTTATTCATACTCAGGGGGTAGAAAGCCTAGGACTACTTTGGGTGAAAATTAAATTAGGATTAACTTTGATATTAACTTCTTATCATTTTTATTTACTAATTTTCTTGAGAGACTTTCAGCTAAATAATAATTCTAAATCGTCTAAATTTTATAGGATTATCAACGAAGTTCCAACAATTTTGTTAATTATCATTATTTTTGTAGTAGTTTTTAAACCATTATAGAGCTTGAAATTTCTCAAAAAAGTCTTATATTAATTCTACTTACCTCAAATCAATCAACCTCATGAACTTACAAGAACTAAAAAAACAAAACCCAGCCGATTTAATATCACAAGCAGAGAAGCTTGGTATTGAAAACCCTAGCACACTGAGAAAACAGGAAATCTTATTTGCAATATTAAAAAAACTGGCTGAGAAAAATGAACAAATAAGCGCATCAGGAGTTCTCGAAACTTTGCAAGATGGCTTTGGATTCTTAAGAGCTATAGAGTCTAATTATTTGCCAGGCCCTGATGATATTTATGTTAGTCCTAGCCAAATCAGAAGATTCGGTTTGCGTACTGGCGATACAGTAGAAGGAGAAGTGCGTGCTCCGAAGGATGCTGAAAGATATTTTGCTTTACTTAAAGTAAACAAAATTAATTTTGATGAACCAGAAAAAGGACGAAACAAAATTGCGTTTGATAACCTCACACCGCTTTATCCAAATAAAAGAATTAAACTAGAGGTAGAAAGCAATAAAGTAGAAAAGAAACCAGACAACACAGCCAGACTAATAGACCTTGTAAGTCCTATTGGAAAAGGGCAAAGATCTTTAATTGTGTCGCCTCCAAGAGCTGGCAAGACAATTATTTTACAAAACATTGCACAGTCTATTACGGCAAATCATCCAGAAATTTATTTAATGGTGTTGCTTATAGATGAAAGACCGGAAGAAGTAACAGATATGCAGAGATCGGTAGCAGGAGAAGTTGTTTCGTCAACTTTTGATGAACCTGCTTCGAGACACGTGGCTGTTGCAGAAATGGTAATAGAAAAAGCCAAAAGATTAGTAGAGCATAAAAAAGATGTTGTTATACTATTAGATTCAATCACTCGTTTAGGCAGAGCATATAATGCTGTTGTTCCAAGTTCTGGAAAAGTTTTAACTGGTGGTGTAGATGCTAATGCCCTCCAAAGACCAAAAAGATTTTTTGGAGCTGCTAGAAATGTCGAACAAGGTGGATCATTGACTATAATTTCAACTGCATTGGTAGATACCGGCAGTAGAATGGACGAGGTTATATTCGAAGAATTCAAGGGAACAGGAAATTCAGAATTGATATTGGATAGAAAGGTCGCAGATAAAAGGATTTATCCAGCATTAGACATCACAAGATCAGGAACACGAAGAGAAGAACTTTTGTTTGCCAAAGATGATCTGTCAAAAATGAACGTATTAAGGAGAATAATAAGTCCTATGGGAACTATGGATGGTATAGAGTTTCTAATATCAAAGATCAAAGATACAAAAAATAATTCAGACTTTTTCAACTCCATGAATAAATCAAACTAATCTTGGTTTGTAATCTCAAATATTTTCTTATAAAATATAATTATGATTGATAAATTTAATAACTTATTTTATTTAGTAATATACATAGCCCATTTTTTTATTGTTGGAGGTTATGCATATCAATTAGTTTTCGATACCAAAAAATTCCTTAAAGGCAGAGGAGTGGATAAAACAGCAACTTTGATAACTAGATTTGCTGGCTCCTTCATGATTGGAATGGTTTTGATGGCAATTTATATTGCTTTTATCAGATCAGGCGGCCTAGAAGCTACATGGGCTTTTTTTAACTTAATTTTCATAATAAATGTTTCAATATTAGTCACGAATTTTTATTCTTTAAAAATTGATAAGACTGGCTTGACTAAAAAGACAAAAAATGACGGTATATATGCTCCATTAATTTTAGTAATAATTAGTGCAATACTTTGTTACGGATTAGCAGATAAAATATACGTCTAATTTATTGAATTGTTTCTTTATCAAAAGAATTTTCGTATGAGTAGAAGTCTATTATATTCAATAGAGTATTAGCTTTATCGCCTAAGGATACAGTTTCTAAAAGTTTTTGTTTCTCCTCATTAGAAATTGGAGCTATCATAGATAATGTATTTATTTTTTGAGTTTCATCAAGTTTCTCAAATTCTTTCCAATTAATTGTTAAGCCGTTTTTTTTAAAGTATTTTTTTACTTTTTCTAAGAAATTTGATTTATCGTATTCAACTTCAATTTTGTTTGGAACAAGTAAATCTTTGTAAAATTTTTTATAATCTACCTCAAACTCTCTATACTTTTTTTTACTAGATATTTCTTTAGTAATTTCAAATCTTGTTATACCTGTTAAATTTATCAAAACTCTTCCATCCGATGTTTCTTGGTAATCACTTATTTTACCGAGACAGCCAACTTTATAAACTAGACTATTTTCTTTTTTAGATTGAACCATACCCATTAATTTATCTCCTCTAAATGAATCATTAACCAAGTCTAAATATCTTTCCTCAAAAACATTTAAAGGTAGGTTGGTTCTAGGAAAATAGATTACGCCACTTAAAGGGAAAATAGGTATCTGTTTAGGAAACTTTTTATCCATATTCCTAATTATATGAATAATAAATTAGTGCTGTCAATTTGTAAAAATATACTAGAAAATGACCTTAAAATTGTTCAGTCTCGGTAGAATCTTTCATAGCAGT